>ERZ1673730.204-NODE-204-length-93571-cov-6.144339_pt1 | contig 93571 bp, 83 predicted proteins | sample MGYA00580200_ERZ1673730 | MGnify/ENA primary metagenome ERZ1673730 (study PRJEB41218, sample SAMN15661761) | gut metagenome | host: Homo sapiens | place: Canada: London | collected 2015-08-20/2019-03-30 | study: EMG produced TPA metagenomics assembly of...
CAGGCGGCTTTAAGAAGAGAATCTGAAATCGAGCCGTATATGGGTGACAAGGAAACCTATAATGATACGATTGTAAAAATGGCGATGGCTCTGAATTTTGATGAATACGGAGTAAAGCCAGAGAATGAATGGAAACTTATTTTTAAAGATTTCGTCAAAAAATTCGGGGCTGAATCGCTTGATGAAAGCGATTCAGAAGATGAATATGACGATAATCAAACAATGAGAATCCGAGGGTTGTATTATAATCATACTTTCACATATGAGGAAATTAACAGTATGATTGAAAGTATTTTGTTCTCAAAAACAATAGATACGGAATCTGCAAACAAGATTATTGAAAAAATAGAAAATAACCTGACAACGAAGTTCTGCAAAAAAGGTGCAAAGAATATTTGCAGAGTAAAAGAGCCTGTGCTTGCCGACAGAGAAATCCTGCGTAAAAATCTGCTTACGATTCAGCGTGCAATAGATGGCGGTGTGCAAATCAGCTTTACTTTTAACGGCTATGACAAGTACAAAAAGCTTGTGCCGAATCACAATAAGAAAGATACTGTCAGTCCTTATTATATTGTTGCAAGCGGCGGAAGATACTATCTACTGGCTTGTAAAGAGCTTGTGTTTAGCGAGAAAACATTCAGAAATATGTCGATATGGCGTATTGATTTGATGTCTGAAATTGAAATCCCCGGGAGAGATGAAAAACATAATATAAACGGTATTCCGTCAGTCAGCAAGTGGAAGGTTGATAATCTTCCTCAGTCGTGGAGCGAAGATTTTCAGTTATCTCATCTGAATATGTCTTTTGACAATCCGGTGAAGATTAAATTAAGAATAAAAAGTCCAAAAGAAAAAGATAATCCGTCAAAGCCTTTGCGTGCTGATTACACTTTTATGTACGATTGGTTTGGTGATACATTTAAATACATAAGAACAGAAGAATCAGAACCATATGACGATATAGTTGAAGTTAAGTGCAGTCCGTACGCTATGGCAAATTGGGCGTTGCAGTACAGCGACAGAGTAGAGATAATTGAACCTGAATCGGTCAGAAATATGGTTATAGAAAAGGTTATGAGTCTTAATAAAAAATATATAGAAAAGTAAATTTACAAGGAGCGTATTATGATTAACGAGGAAACAATATCAAGCCTTTTGAAAATTTACAAGGATGATGAAAAAATTTTGAATACTATTGAAAGATGTCTTATCTCCTTTGAGGAATATCACAGCCAGATATATAAACTTGAAATATGTATGAAAATCTTTTCAAACGGAAATGTTGATAAAGATAATTATAAAATTAAAATTGAAGAGCTTGATAAATCAAGAACTACATACCATAATGCTTTGTTGGGTAATGTTAATGTGCTCAACAGACTGGCAGAGAAAAACACTTTACCGCCTTTTTATGACGGAAAAGTGTCGCAGGATAGACCGTATCGCAGAGAGGTTGCAAACGGTGTTTTGCAGTATGTTGAGAAAATAGTTGAAAACAGAAGTTAATATTTTTAAAAATATATTATTTAAGCGGAAAAAGTCGAGTAAAAATTTGATAGAATAAAGGTATTGATTGATTAAGTAGTCGGTTTTAAATGTATTTTGCCTTTAAAAATTAATTGAGGAGAAATAAAAATGGGATATGACAGAATTGAAACATTCGTTAAAAACGAAGAAAAACCATATGAATACTGTTTGGATTTTGAATACGGTAATTCAGCCTATGAAGCACTTAATCCGATAGAAAGGTATCTTGCCTATAAATCAACAGGAGTAAAGGTGGACAAAGATAAACAAAACCTTAGTAATGCCGAAAAGTTTTGTCTGCATAGCCTGAACACATACGGTGATATTCCCGATTGTGATGGCTCTGACGGAAGAAATGCGCTTACTCTTGATGTTTATAAAAAACTCTGGAATTGGGAAAAGGGATATTATTCCTCAGGTGTAATTTCAACTCCGAATTTTCAGGGCGAGTTTGGCGGAGATACGATGAATTCAATGCAGACGACTTTTAATGCATTAATGGGTTATGCTCTGAGCAAATCTGAAAACAGTAATTTAAGGCAGTATCAAAAGAATAATTACAGCTTTATGGACTGCTTACAGATATATTGTAATTATCCAAAAGAACTTCTTTTTGAACTTCAAAAAGAGCCTGACTTTATTCGATTTGCTGATTTATATCATACAATAGGAAATATGGTGCTTGTTCCTCGTCGTTTTAACAGTGGTCGATACGGAAAAACTTTTGATTTTTGGGATTCTTCTTTAGTATGGCTCAAAAATGACGGCTTTTCGTACGGTAATCAGCTTTTGTTTGATAAGCGTAATTTCACTAAATATATAAATTATTTCTATTTATGGGATTATGTAGAAAGTGTAAATGGAGAATATAGGGTCAAGCCTTTGTTTAATTCTCACAGTAATATTGAGAACGGTAATGTCGATAATTCCTTGCCTTGGACAAATATCAGTAATGAACAGGCTTTAAAGCAGTTTTTAAAAAATGCCTGTGAAAACATAAGTAAGCGTGGTTTCTTTATGTCAATTCTTATGAGGCTTAGAGGCGCTGATAATCCAAAGCTAAAAGAAATATCCGATGAATATTTCAATATTATTCAAGGTGACTTCCTTAATAACGTGCATATGGATGGCTATAATGATGCAGTAACAATACTTTTGAGATTGTTGGAAAACTTTGATGATAAAAACGACAAAGACTATAAGCTTTTGTCTGATGGGATTATGTCATTATATAAATTAAACGTGAATTCTGACAGAGAAAGTATAAGCAAATCAGCTGTGCATAATTTCAATCAAAAAGAAAAAGCTCAGAATAAAAAGAATAATGATAAAACGAAGAAAAAAGATTCAGTGTTTCATAATATAAAGCATAGGATTAAATTGCGAATAGAGAAATTTAAAACTGCTCCTTTAGAATCAATATGTAATATTTTGTTTTTATCTGTATTAGCTTTTAGCGTGGGTTATGGAGTATTTTTGTATATTAGATATTTAGTATCAGGCGGGTACGATAGTATTACCGGTGCTGAATATTTGCCGATTAAATTCTACGGTGGAAATATATTGAATATATTGTTCATAATTGATTTAATTGGATTTTTATTATTGTGCGTATCTTTTGCAATACGAGAAAAGAAAGCAAAAAAAGTTATAATGATTATTGCTTTGACTTGTATTGCTGTTTTATGTGTTTTGTGTTCATTAATTCCAATTGGAGCAGCAAGTTTGGAGTATAACAGAGCATTTATGCAATGGTTTAATGGAGATACTGTCAATAACGGATATATGATAAATTATCTTATAGATGCTTTTGCTAAGATACTTTTGATAGGTGTATCGGTAATAGCTATATTGCCGCTTATTTTAATGTTGTTTATCAAACATTATAGACACTATCTTAAAGTATTTGGTTTATCACTGCTTTCTTTTCTTATAATTGTTCCGTTAATACTAAATATAATGCAGATTAAATGGGTGGCTGTAATACTTGTTATTGCACTCGTAATTGCTGTAATAGCATATGTTTTTTCAGAGATTCATACAATAATAAAATACAGGTGTCCTGCTTGTAAAAAGATTGACGCATTGATGATTACCAGAAAGCTTATAAACGAAGAAAACATATCTATAAAAGTTCAACTTGAGAATAGAAACAATTCCGGAGAAATAGTAGGGCATTCTGAACAGTATATTCCCGGTGTAAGAAAAACTTATGAAATAACATATGAGTGTAAATTTTGCGGTTATATAAATAAGGAATTAGAAAAAGAAGATTGTAAGAAGATATAAAATTATTTGGGGACGATGAAATGAAAAAGAAATGCATCATAATTATCGCAGTTGTCTGCGTAGCGGTTGTTGCTGTTGCGGGAACAGTTTTCGGTGTAAGAGCCTACAATGATTACACTTTACAGCAACAGACAGAGGAACGAATTAAAAGTATAGACGATACATATGCTGATTTTTTAGATGAAACTGACAGGAGCAAAAAGCTTGAAAAATTATCAGACTTTATAAAAAATAAGCCTTCAACAAATGACGAAATAGCTGTTGAAGTATTAAACGCTGTTGAGCCAAAGTACAGTGAAACTCTTGAGAAAATGCAAAAATATTTTACTGATGATTACGACAAGATAATAAAGGATAACACAATCATCAGTGACAGCCTTAATAAAATGAATGATAAAAAGAAAATACAAGACTGTATTGATAAACTTAATTTTTTAGAAGAAATAATTGATTCTGAAAAAGAAATTGTGTTTAATCAAAATAGTCAGGATAATGCTGATAGTTATTTAAAAAAGACAGATGGCTTAATAAGTTCTTATAGTGACAGAATTCAGGAGATTGAAAAAGCCGAAGAGCAAAAAGCTGAAGAGGATAAAAAAGCGGCTGAGGAGAAGAAAAAACAAGAAGAGAGCGAAAATTCATCGTATAACGACGTTTCGTCAGTTAATGATATTTCAAATGAAGATAATAGTTATAGTGAAAGCAACGATTATAATGCAGGGACAAGTAATAACAGCAGTGATAATAGCTATAGCGATGGTAACAGTACAAGCAATAACAATGGCGGAAACGGAACTATGGTAGGCGGAAGATATGTAGAGGGTAGTTGGCATAGCTATACTGATGAGGACGGAACTTCATATTTTGATGATAAAGGAAATGCTTGGGACGATAAAGGAAACACTTGGAATTATTATGAAATATGGGATGAAATAGGAATAGAGCATTGGACATATGCTGTAGAATGATTTAACGAGGAGAAATAAAAATGCGTGCTGTTTACAAAATATTTTTATCTGTATTAATTATTGCTGTTGCACTTTTTAGTTGTTCTTGCGGCGGTGAAAGTTCTGAATTGCAGGAAACAACTGCAACGCAGGTAATACTGTCAACAAAAGCAACAGAAGCTCAAACGACAGAGCCAATGACAGTTCAGGAAACAACTAAGAAAACTGAGCATGCAACTGAGAGTGCGACAGAGAAGGATGTTAGTAATGCTGAAAAGGGAGAAAAAACTGTAGCTCTTAACAATGAATATATCACTCGTTATCAGGAAGTGAATCAGGTTACATATCCTCCATTTGTATTTAATTATCCCGATAATTGGAGCGTTACAAAAGAAGAATGCAATCAGCAGGAGGAACTTGTTACTCTTGAAAACGATGGAGGTGCAAGCGTGACATTTTTACATTACTCAGGTGAATTACAGGGTGGAGGCAGCGGAGTTTATATGAATAAAGAAGAAATCAGTAAAGTTGCTTCATCACAATTTGTTCCGGGTTTTGTACAGGCAACAGACCATAGTTCACTTGGTGAATTTATGGTAGCAAGGATAAAAACAATAGGAAAACTAAATATGCAAACCGACAGAGAGTACACAGAGGTTGATGGAAATGTTGCATATGCTGTACTTCCCGTTAGTGAAGAGGGTATAAGAGAGGGTGTAAGAAGAGCAATAAGCGGTGAATATACCTTCTGGTATTCAAGTACAATTTCATTTACTGCTTCTACCTCAGAAGAACTTACACCGCAGGAAGAAAAGGAAGTTATTGCAATACTCAACAGTTTCAGAATAGCATAATTTTATAAGAACATGATACGAGGGTTACATGTTATTTGCAGTTACCATTCATATGAAGATGCCCCTTGCCCAATACACTCTCTGGACATTATTGGTGTCAGAAGTTTAAGTCTGCGATTAGCCTCAAATAATAACCATTCTGATGATTTTAAAAAGCAGCTCAGAAGTGATATAGCCAAAATAGTGCGTAGCTATGAAAAAAGCAAAAACAATGTGAACATTGCGGTGCTAAAGGAGAACTTAGAAAGGATTTACTGCGGGCAAAAACCTTATGTGATAACTGTTATGAAAAGTCTAATAAAAAGTACTCACCTAACAGATAACCTGTACAAAAGACAAGATAATTAAAAACAGGTGGAAGCTATGTTAATTTACGAAGAAAACCGCCGTAATATTAATTAGATGTAAATTGGCAAAACTACCTTTTGTTCTATTCTAAAAATAGAATTGCAGGATTATTCATGAATGTGAAATATATAGTATATTCAGCGGGACACATTTATAAATCAAAATATGCTACGCTGTAAACAAAGAAAAGGCTTTGGAAAATTAATTTTTCTCAAAGCCTAAATTTATTGGGTTATTTGATATTCTTGACGATATAATGATGCTAACAAGATAATACAGCAGTAGATATGATGATTTTTGATGCTATTTTGATGCTGTAGCAGACGGAAACGTTGGAATTATTAGCGCCGGTTGAACATTTTGATGCCTGAAATGAGCATCAACAGCGGAAATTCAGACCGTGTCTCGTACATAAAATTATATCAAAAAAACGGCTTAAACGCAGTGTTTAAGCCGTTTTTGCTTGGCAGGGGCAGAAGGACTTGAACCCTCGGCACGCGGTTTTGGAGCGGCTCAGAAGTGGTATTATCTTGTATCGCCTAATGCCACAAAGTTCAAAAAATGCTGTAACCATCAGCAGTCTCAGGAATTTACAACACTGAACAATATTTAATATATTGTTCTTTGTTTTCTAAAATTCAGAAAGTTTTTTAGAAAAATTTTTAGAAAACCCTTACAAGATTTCATCAGTCAAAAAACTGCCAATGCATATTATTCAAAATCAACCCCCAAAATTATCGAAAAATAACCCCTAAAACAACCAAAAGCTGAGGACAATTTTCATATCCTCAGCTTTCTTTTTGCCTGCTATTTGACCGTTTATAAAGACTGTCTAAACACCAAAAGCAAACGCTTTATCTGTTTGTCATCAATACTTTCATTGAAAATTATAACCCATAAATGCTTTGTTACTCAGTTCAATAACTTCCATAATTCTTTGCACAAGTTCGTAAAAAGTGGATAATGAAAAATGACCTTCTATGGTAGAATTAAAGAAACTACAATAGGAGGTTTTATTATGACAAGAGAATATTGACATATACAGCAATATAAAAAATTATTGGGCCTGAAAAGAAGAAGGATTCACATATCGGAAAATCACTGATAATCAGTTAGAATTCAGTTTTCTACCTTTGGAATAGCGTACTAAAATATTTTGTACTTTATCTGTATAGCTAATTTGTTAAGGTAATCGTAAAGAAGTTCTTTGCAATGGTAGTATTCCATATTGAAAGCTTTTACCGTTATGCCTTTAAGGATATCTTCTTTATCAATGTCAGTTTCTTTCATAAATTGTCCTAGTCCATAATGTGCAAGGCAATTTCTAATATTTCTGTTTTTAAGAGAACTATTTAATTCCAACTTGGTGTTTAGTGATTCGTTCATTTCCCTTATAAAGTCGCAAAGGTAATAATATTGTAAATAGGCAAATTTGAATTTTTGGGGAATGTTTTCAACGAAGTAGTTTTCAACAAATTTTATTGCATAATTGATATTGCAAAGAATTGAAAACAATACAAACCCTACATCATTTTTTAAAACTAATGGGCAATTGTGATAAAAGTGATAGTCTTTATATATAACTATGTTATTGATATCATCGTAATTATATGGAGGAAAGTTTCTGCACCCTAAAAAAGCAGCCAATTTACCTACGATTACACCCATCTCGCTAATGAAATCACCTGAATTTTTATCTTCAAAATCATCAATGGGAGTGTGTAAAGCACACAAAATTGTATTGCCACAGAATTCTCCATTGCAAATATCAGTTCCTACATTATAATAGGCATTTTTACGCAATCCACTTATTCTAAAGAAATAATTATCACTTTTGTAAAATTGATGCATTAGAGCTTTAGTATAATCGTTATAAGATTTTTCAAAAAGCTTATGCCCTTGTCTAAGAGAAGAATAATAAGTCTTTTCTTTTTTGTTAAACACTGGTGCGGCTAACCCCATTTTTCGACACCATTGTTCTGCACCATCTGCAAATATTCCTATGTAGGGTTGACACATCATTAAAAAATTACTATCAATATTTTTAGCATTTGTATTGATATCAATTATTGTATTTAAAAATCTTGCATCTGATTGAATTAGTTCGAATGCCGCTTTCTGCACTTTGTTGATTCTTATATTTTCCATAGTATTTATTTGACAAGTATTATAGTTGTTTCATTTATTTGTTAGTTTTGTATTCACTTTTTTAATGTGTATTACTATGTTGTATGAAGAAAAGTCAAGCTGAACACACAAACTCGACTTTTCTTCTTTGTTTATATTGAATTCATAATGTCTAATAAGCTTTGGTAACTGTCAACATCATGGTAAACAACATTGCTTGTTGACATTTCATTAAACAATTTTTTGGCACAAGAAATCTTTGCTTGCTCTATTGGTCTAAGATTAAGCGTTTCCATTGTTCCTTTTGTTTCAGCAATAAAGAAGATATGTTTAACCGTTCCTTCGTAGAAAGCGATAGCCCAGTCAGGAGAATAATTGCCGACGGGAGTAGGTATTTGAAATGTTCTCGGAAGTTTTGCGTAAACACATACTTCTTCCGCTGCATCCAAATCTTCTGCAAATCTTCTTTCAATACTCTTTTCAGCAGAACCATCCGTAAACACATAATCCTGAATTGCTTTTTTTGCAAGGAACGCCTTATCAAAGCTCTGCGTGTTTTTTTCGGCTGTAAAGATTGTGCTATCGTATTTTCCTTCAATAGTATCGTAAGAAATATGATCTACAATCATTGTAGCTTTTTGCTCATTGATAAGCCTGATAACCTTTGTAATAAATTCTTCAGGATTATTTCTAAACATATAGAATTTTTTGATATTTATGCCCTGTAAAATTGCTGATACAGTTTTTCTTGTTAATGATGTTCCCTCAGTAATTTTGCCAATGAGATCGTATTTGACTTGACTTGTTTCAGTGTGTCTAAGTGTTTGTACTCTCGTTTTTTCGCTGGTAAAGGAAGCTCCACGCTCAACTTCGTATTCATTCATTTCTTCTTTTTGATGACCGACAGTTGTGGTGTATTGAAGTTCAGTAACAAATAATTTATCATCAATATGAGCAATGGCTTTTTGTATAAGTTCATTGCTGTCAAATTCTACTGTATAAGCGTATTTGTGGTTTATCTCGTTCCATAATGCCTGAAATTCTTTTTTGGCAAAGTTATCATTAAGAGGATTATCTTTGACTTTTGTTTCGTGACCATCTGTAAACATATCTTGAAGAATGTTGTCATCATATACAGACTGAATAAGCGTATGTATACCATCCGTCATAGGTTTTAATTCTTCCGGTAGTTCAGCGACAGTACCACTCTTAATTTCTTGACGATATTTGTCAGTGACCTTATCGTCATCATCAATATAATCATTTTTGATAAGATATTTGTAAATTTTATTTGCGGTTTTATCGTCAATGAGCGTAGGTACATCATCAACCTTAACATACTTGCCTTTGAAATATTCACTCGTTGCAACAGTAGGTCTGTCATAAAGTACAGATTTAATATCCGACTGCAAATCCGTAACAAATGTTTTATAGCTTTCGCTTGCAATAACCGTTAGGGTATTTATATCATGTACAGATTCGCCACAACTTTCCGCATCCATACGATTGCCGTTCTGATTTACGCACAAACGAAGTCCACGACCGACTTCTTGACGCTTTGCAGTGTTGCTATCGGAATGTTTGAGTGTACAAATCTGAAAAACATTTGGATTATCCCAACCCTCACGAAGTGCGGAATGAGAAAATATAAATCTTGTAGGCTCGTCAAATGAAAGCAATCTTTCTTTGTTCTTTAAGATAAGGTCATATGCTGAAATATCATCGGAAAATTCACTGCCACGCTTTAATTTACTGTCAATAGCATGACCTTTTTTATCAATACTAAAGTAACCTGTATGTACTTTAGTTGCATCACTACAGATGAACTTTAAATATCTTTGGTACGGGGTATCAAGCAATGTTACATAGTCGTTTAATACACTGATGTATTCCTGCTCAAATATCTTGCCGTACTCGCCAAGAACTTCATCTCCGTTTTCATCATACTGACGATATTTTGCAACTTCATCAATGAAGAATAATGATAGGCATTTAATTCCCTTGTCAAAGAGTTTTTCTTCTTTTTCAAAATGAGAAAGGATAGTTTCTCTAATTTGAATACGGCGCATATCGTTTTCAGAAATATCTCCAACAACATCTCCGGTTTTGATTACTTTGCCGTTAGTGAAAGTTACTGTACCATAAAGAGGGTTAATTTCAGAGATGGTATAACCCTTATACTGTTCCATTTCTTCGGATTTATAATACAAGTTATCATCAACACCGCACAATCTCGTCTTTCGATTGATTGACGTATTATATCCGATTTCAAGCTCAATTTTCGCCATGGGTGGTTTCTTTGGCGATAACACAATTTGTTCAAGATATAGATAGCTGTCAGTTCCTCTTAAATTCTTAACTTCAAAACCTTTAACTTCAATTTTTTTGACAAGTTTTTTGTTGAATGCATCAAGAGCATCAAGTACATAAACAAGATTATGGTGTTTTGCGTGGGTAGCAGAATAGTTAAGACTGAAAAGCGGATTAAAGTTTTTCAATGCCTTTTGTGTTACATCACCGCCCATTTTCTGTGGCTCATCAAGAATTAAAATTGGACGATTTGCTTTGATAACATCAATTGGACGGCGAGATGCAAATTCATCACGCTTTGAATAAATAATACGGGACTCCTTGCTTCTACCGCCTTCTTTAAGAGATGTAGCAAAAGCTTGTGTATTTATAATCATAACATTGATGCCTGAGTTTGATGAAAAGTTATCAAGCTGATTTAAGTTAGAACTGTTATAGATAAAGAAACGAGCCTTTTTGCCGTAGTGTTCCATAAAGTGATCAGTGGTTACTTCAAACGATTTCTTTACGCCTTCACGAATAGCAATGCTCGGTACCACCACAATAAACTTGCTCCAGCCGTATTTTTTATTTAGCTCAAACATTGTTTTGATATATACATAGGTTTTACCGGTACCCGTTTCCATTTCAATATCAAGACTGCATCTGCCCAAATCTTTTACAAGGGAAGGGGAGAGCTTTATGTTATTCTGACTTTGCAAGGTGTGAATATTTTGTAATAACTGCTCGTCAGAAAGTTCAACAAGCTCGTTTTTATATCCTATGTCATTTATAACATCAAATTCTTCATCGGGAGTGTTAATGGTCATCTGCGCATCGGTTTGATTTTTATTACCAAGGTCACGGATGTAATTTGTTTTATCATGAAAGCCTTGACCGTTAAAGACATTTATAACAGCGTCAACTGCGTCCGTTTGATATTGTTGAATCTTAAAATTAAACTTCAAATCAATTCATAATTCATAATGCATAATGCATAATGAATTATTTACCCTCCTTTCGGCTTGTTTTAATAATAGAGGTTAGTAGCTTAATAAGCTCCCGACAATCACCAATAAGACTGTCGAATTGTTGCTTTGTAATATAGTCGGTTTCAAATAGCAACTCAATCCAATATTCTGACTCACTTGCCTCTTTAAGTGATATATTCAGTTTGTGGATAAAATCATCTTTACTTTGTCCTCGTATAGCCTCTTTAACATTTGCCCCTATGCTCGTTCCTGAACGAAGAAGTTGTTTTGACAAAATATATTCGTGTTTCTCTTCACAAAGATATTTGTATGAATTTATAATTCTAATAGCGAAAGCTTTACTCTTTTCTACAATAATATTATCTGTTTTCATAGTATTCCTCAATTATGAATTGTGAATTATGCATTATGAATTATCATAGCACCTTCCTTACTGTATCAGGGCTATATGCGGCGAAAATTTGCTCAAAGTTGGTTGCAACACTATCAGTTGCCATAGAGCTGTCACGCATAACAAAATAATATGGTTTTTGCTTGGCGATAGCCGTGATGACTTCTTCATCAATGTTTTTGTCAAAGCAAGCAATCAAATATCCATCCTCAACATCAAAGTAAGAATAATTCCTCATTCCTACTTTCTCACTCCTAACTTGAATTTTGCTGCTAAGCAAAATTCCAAGATCAAGCATAACTTGGAACAGTAAATCTTCTGATGTTCTATCCTCTTTGATATTATCCTCAAGGCTTGTAAACAGTGAAGGCTCATACTCGGCAGGGTTGTAGTAAACCTCTTTCATATTAGAGCTGTCGCACTTTAATACTCGGAAACCGGTGTCAAGTGAGGAATTAGGGGTTTGGAGTGAGGAGTTATCGCCTTTATTCTTAATTCCTAATTGCTCATTCCTAATTTTCTGTCCCGCACGACGAATACGCTCTTTGCCGATTTCACAAATATTTTTGTATGTACCGTCTTGTGCTTTTTCAGGTAACTGGACAAGAATAAATTTTCGATTACCCCCATCCGTTAAATTCTGCTTAAAAACAGCTTCAGCTGTAGTTGCTGACCCACTGAAGAAGTCTACAACCAGAGCATTTTTATCATAGTGCGTAGACAACAAAACTTTAATCAAATCTACTGGTTTCGGAAAATCAAATCGGGCAGAAATTTTATATGAAGCAAGCTGTTTCTTAGCTATGTCATTAGAATAATCGTTTGATATAAAATCAATGGTGGATATTTTTCGAGTTTTTTCCCTCTTAATGACGGCGTAAGACCCGTTTGATTGTTTTTCAATAGCGGCTTTAAGATACCCTTTTGTATAGATTCGTCCATTTTGAAAAACAATCCATCCATTTTTTAAGCCAAACTTAAATAGCTCTTTTGACCATCTCCATGCATAGTCTTTAGGCAGGTGCTTACCACTTTGTCTTTCAAGATATTTGTTATAATCACTACCTGGATAATAAGTGACTCCTTCATGTGTGATTGGATAGTCAAGAGAAGCTGAGTAACTTATAGAATTGCAATCCAAAGGTTGTTTGAGGTTATATCTTCCTCTTTCTGCTATATATTCATCGGAATATTTATAACTATCATCCTCAAAGGCTTGTCCAACAAAAATGTCATGTCTGGATTTCGTGTAACAAAGAACATAATCGTGACTAACCATAAATGTAAGTGGGGTCTTACCACTTTTTGTTGCAAGTCTTGGAAATACAGCTATAGCATTATCGACACCAAATATTTCATCGCACATTTTGCTGAGATTAGCAACCTCGTTATCATCAATCGATATGAAAATAACACCATCATCAGAAAGTAAATCTTTTGCTAAACGCAGACGAGTAAACATCATATTAAGCCAATCAGTGTGAAAGCGACCATTGCTTTCGGGGTTTTGCACCATACGGTTTCCGTCATCATCAAATTGACCGCTGTTTTCAATATATTCATCAGTACTTTGAGCAAAATTATCATCGTACACAAATGAATCTGTTCCCGTATTGTATGGCGGGTCTATGTAAATTATCTTTATTTTGCCAAGATATGTTTCCTGCAAAAGTTTTAACACTTCAAGATTATCGCCCTCAATATAAAGATTTTCTGTATTATCAAAATCAACGCTTTCTTCTCTGCAAGGACGCAATGTCTTATTTATTGGTGCATTGGCGAGAATAACTGATTTCTTCTTGTCAGGCCAAGTAAACTGATAGCGTTCCTCATTGCCGTCAACCACCTTTGTGTTTATTTCCTGCATAAGTACATCTTTATCAATAGCACGAACTACTTCGCCGTTCTCATCCTTTGCCTCTGTCACTGCATTAGGAAACATTTCTGCTAATCTCTTAAAATTCTCATCAGCCTTATTCGCTGTCTGCATTTTCAACTTTTCCATGTTTATCTCCTTAAAGAAACTTCAATTTGTTTATATGATTCTATTTTATTAATTATTTCTTGCTTATCATTTTCTTTTTTTGCTTTATTGAGTTTGTCTTCTAAATGTTTTATCATATCAATAGTTTTATTGTACTTCCGCTCTAAAGCTTGTCTAACAAATGGTTGTAAAGTCATCCTTGTGTGCATACGATTATCAATTGTTATTTCAACTGGAACGTTATTGCCCATATATAAATATCTTTTCGCCAATAGAGTTTTTACTACAGGGTTTGCATAATCCAATATGGCGGAATATGTTTTTTCTTTGTAAACATCAAGAATAATTTTTCGTTCATATTCACTCATATTTTCTATAGCTTTAATTATTTTTTGTTTCTTGTTCTACTACTAATAAAGTTATTCATTTTCTTTAACAAATAGGTAATAATATATACTATTATTAAACTTGTAGTTACTGCAAAAATTAGTCCAAACATAAAGCCATTCTTTTTACTCCACTCATACAAATTGATTTTTTCTAATATTTGTACAGGCATAAAAAGAATACCAAAACTAAATATCCATAATGACGGGAGCAAAATTTTTAGTGGAATTTTTAAGATAGATATAAACTTATTAAACCATTCCATATTTATTCTCCTAATTCTTTTTTTAGTTTAGTGATTTTTTGATGCAATTCAAACTTTTTCTTCGGTTGTCGCTCTGTTCGTGCTTGCTTTTCAAGTTTGGTAATCTGCTTTTGCAGTTTTTCCTGCTGTTCGTGGAGTGCTAAATTTTCATCAAGAGATAGCTCCTCATTCCACACTCCACACTCCAAACTCTTAACAATGTTCTCCCAGACTGTATCAAGGTTAAGTCCCTGAAGTTCAATTCGTTGATTTTCAGTAGGTTTCCATTCTGTCTGCATTACCTTTGTATGGTAAATAGCAAGTCTGCTTTCATTCTCATATTCAAGAACAAACAAAATATTCTGCGGTATCAACTTAGAAAGCGTTGCTATCGTTTTTTTATCATACTCTTTCTTTTTGAGTGAAACAAGCAAAACAAAAAAACTTTTTACATCTTCTCCGGCAGGAATATTAACCTTATTGGGAGCAATTTCATTTACTATCGTGATTCTTGAAATATCAGCATCAATTTTTGCTTTTGCTGCTGTATTCATTTGAAATTTTGTATAAATAGCTTTTTTCGGAAGCTGCTTACTCATTTCCGTCGTCTTTGGTAATCCGAGCATTTCAATTTTCACTCCGTTTCAATCAGTTATTAGTTAGGAATTATGAATTAGGAGTTATCCTTCATAGTCTTAGTTATGCTTGAAAGCAATTTTTTCAATTCAACACAATCTGAATTGATTGAACCAAACTCATCCTTAGATAAGTATTCTGCACCATACAATAGTTCTAACCAATATGCAGTTTCAGAGCACTCCTTAAAAGCAATATACATCTTTGCCAAAAAATCTTTTTTGCTAATTGCGCAGTTTGCCTCGGCAATATTTGCTCCTATGCTTGTTCCGCTTCTTAATAGCTGTTTTGAAAGGACATATTCTTTCTTTTCACCACAAAGATATTTGTACATTCTAATAATTCTCAAAGCAAACTTTTTGCTTTTCTCAAAAACAATATTTTCCATTTCTAATTTCTCATTTCTAATTCCTAATTACCAAAAAGCATATAAGTTCAAAGTCATCTAAACCCTTAATCTCGTTTGTCAAAAAGCTGACCTGTCCACCACCCAAGAAACTGTCTATATCACTTTCTTCTTTTACTTCGATAATAGATGAAATTGCATCGCCAAGCAATTCTGAAAATTTTGACATATCTTTGCCATCACGGGTTTCTTTGTTAAACTGTTTGCAAAGGTCTGTGTATGGTTCAGTTTTGCCTTTGCAAAGATAACGCATTTTGTCAAGCATTGCTTTTGGCGACAAATGGTCACATATAACTTGTCCGTCTTCACTGATATAAACCATATAGAATGGGTGAAGTCTGTTCTGATTATCTATGTTTACGCTGTTGGAGCGATTTTTTAGCACATAGATAACTCCGGACGGCATTTCATCACTTGCTTTTGCGACTGCATGAAGTCCAAAAGGTGTTTTATCTATATCGGGATGATTCTTTACATATTCAAGCAAATCAAGTCTAAATTCATTAAGACCCAAATCCATTATAGAAATACCGCTTGACATATCTTCAATATCAACAACCTCTTCTTGCAAGCGTTTGAGTTGTGATTTTCTGTATTCAAGGTCGGTCTTTTCTTCATCACTTAGCAGATTGTCATCGCCTGTTGCAGCCATATCTACAATTTTCATTCGTGTTTCAACTTTTGCTTTAAGATTGATATAATCATCAAGGGTTACATCCGGCCAAAAGTTTACAAGCTGAATGACTTTATTTTTGCTTCCGATACGGTCAATTCGTCCAAATCGCTGAATGATGCGGACAGGATTCCAATGTATATCATAGTTAATAAGATAATCGCAATCCTGCAAGTTCTGACCTTCTGAAATACAGTCAGTTGCAATGAGCAAATCAATCTCTGTATCATCATTTGGCATAAGCAATTTTTTGTCTTTTGATATTGGAGAAAAGCATGTAAGCACTGTGTTCAAATCTTTCTTTAGATTTGGACATGTAGTGCGTCCTTCAACCATACCGGATACCATTGCGGTATTAAGACCGTATTTCGTTTTTACATAAGTGCTTACATTGTCATATAAGTATCCTGCCGTATCGGCAAAGGCAGTAAAAATAATTATCTTTTTATTGCCTTCATTTATCGGGTGATTTATCTTGTTGTCAATTATTTTCAACAGTTCTTGCAGTTTTAAATCATGTTCAGGTGTAATATCACCAACCATAAGAGTAAGCAGTTCAAGAATATCTGCATCTTTTTGCAGACTTTTTCTCCATGAAACATAGTCCATATCGGCAAGACTGATTTTTATTTTTTTACCAAAAGAGAAAAGGTCATCAACATTCTGATCTTCATCGTCAAATTCATCAACATCAGAAATATCTGTTAGGTCAAGTTTGGTGTCTGTAAACTTGTTAAAATCGTCAATCGCTTTTATGGTTTTGTCAATCAATGCCTTAATGCGTGTAAGCGTAAGGTTAAATGAATAAACAGAACTTTCCATACGCTTCATCAAATTGATTGCAGTAAGTCTGCGAATACCCTGCTCACGACCCATTTGGTCGAATCCGATTTTTTCTTTATCTTTACCAAATAAGTCAGAATATTTTTCTTTTTTGCTTGCCTGAATATAGTGGGTGGGGGTGTATATTGAAAGTGATAGGAGCATAAGCTGCTCAAAAATTTGATTATATGTAATGGCTGATTTTAAATCAGTTAAGTTAGGTCTGAGTGATATTGGTTTGAGCCTTGACGGGAATGTACCTATATCCGTAGTATCGTAGTATTTTTGAATATGCTTTCTTGAGCGGGCAATTGTAACGCTGTCAAGCACTTCAAAAAAATCAAAATCAAGCATTTTCAGCAGATTGTCTGTTGTCCTATCCGAAATATCCCATTTGCTCCAAGTATTAAATGCCCTTTGTGCGTTTTTAAATATATCGTCAATAGAGCGAGTGGTGTTCAATTTTTTGTCAATGTACTCAGTGTGACCTTCATACGCAAGTGCTAACTGATTTTTTAAATCATTAAAACGATTGTTTACCGGCGTTGCAGAAAGCATGAGAACTTTTGTTTTCACACCTGCACGAATTACTTTTTTGAGAAGTTTTACATATCTGTTTTCTTTATCATCTTCATCAGGATTTTCAATTATTTTTCCGCCATTACGGAAGTTATGCGATTCATCAATAACTACAAGATCATAGTTGCCCCAATTTAGCCTATCCAGATCAAGACCGTTAGATTTACCGTGTGTTCTGTTAAGGTCGGTGTGATATAACACATCATATCTCAAACGGTCGGATGCAATAGGGTTATTGATATAGTTGTCTTTATATGTATTCCAGTTGTTTGTCAGCTTTTTAGGACACAAAACAAGTACAGACTTGTTTCTGTTTTCGTAATACTTGATAACAGCAAGTGCAGTAAAAGTTTTGCCAAGACCAACGCTGTCTGCAAGAATACATCCGTTGTATTTTTCAAGTTTATTGATGATTGCAAGAGCGGCGTCCTTTTGAAAATTGTAAAGCATATTCCAAATCTTGCTTTCTTTAAATCCGGTTGCCTCATTAGGAAGAACATCTTCTGAAATATCTTCAAGAAATTCGTTGAAGATATTATAGAGTGTAACAAAATAGATAAAATCAGGAGAATTTTCGTTGTAGGCAGCCGTTATATTGCCAATAACCTCATCGGTGACTTCCTGCAATACTTTATTATTGTTCCAAATTTCATTAAAATCCGCAAGCAATGTCTTTGCCAATGAATTATCCTTAACAATAGTTGTGCTGATTACATTGCCCTTTTCACAACCAAGCTCAATTGTTGTAAAGTTATTTATCGGTGTGTATCCAACTTCATCTACTACAATACCGCCCTGAATTGTCTTATCACTTATATTCGACTTAAATGTAACTTTCTTTTTTATCCACTCGGCACATTCTTTGGCAATTGCCTTTTGAGTGAGTTCATTTCTTAACTTTATCTCAAACTCTGTACCATATAAACTTTTTTCACGGGTTAGTCTGGGAATATAAAATTCTCTCTTTTCTTTAGGAGCTTTTTCAGTAGTGAAAGTAGGAGAGGTAAAAATAAAACGAAGTTCATCAATTCCGGATAATTGCTTTTTTAATTCCTGAAATGCATAAATTGAAAAACAAGCAGCGGCAATGGAAAGTTTGCTTCCTTTTTTTATCTCAACGGACAAATCATCTTTGAGCGTTTTGGTAGTGTTGTTAATAAGTTCCATAAATAATACCTGACTTTGCAACTGAAATATTACTATATTTGAATCAAATGTATTGCCAAATGATGTAACTTTTGTATATATTTTATCACAATTTACCTGTCATTTCAATGCTATTCGACTGAATTCTTTTTACAAAGAATTTGTATTTTGATAATTTAGTGGTGAATCGTGATGAACCTACATTGAATTATTTACTGCTTGAGATAGTATCAATAGAAGGCAGGACTGAATGGGTGAATTGCGTTCAATTTATCCGTCGTGAGAGATAAATATGAAGAATAAAAGGGTACACTTTGATGTGTATCTTTTTTTCGTTGAGAACTATGGTTTGGTTTTATGATTAGGCATTTACTGACGAAATAGTAGTTAATTCCTAAAGTAACTAAAGCAAAAAACACTTGAAAACGAAAAGATAATGTGATAATATATAGGTGTTGACAATGTACAGTCGTTTCCTTTGGATAGGTTAGAATTCGTCAAGCTGTAAAACGATTAGATTGCAGAAAAGGCTAATACTCAAGAGAAGTATGTACCGCTGCAATATTGCCGGTCGCAGTCCGCATATAGTGAAATATGAGGGACGCTGTGATTAAGTAGTATCTGATTTTTAATCAGATCGTGAGACACATACTGATTTATGTGTCGCCCACTTGTTTGAGATTTTTTGAAAATCAAGAGAACAAGTAAGCCCCTGAAGGATAGTTGTATCCGATTATGGGTGCGTTTAAAAAACAAAGACAGACCTAAACTATTATATAAGGGATAACAAGGGATTGTGAAGAAATGAAGTTTAAGACTCCATTCTTCGTAGCTCCTTTTTATTTATAAAAGTGTAGAAGCACTTCGTATGGTCAAGAATTGATTTGTGACGGTGTCACATTGAGATATTTGAAAAAGAGAGATTGCATTAAGATGGGGGTAGTATGCCCTTTTGAATACTAAAAACAGAATATTGTATATAAAGAGAGTACAATTTTTATTTGTACTCTCTTTTTGTTTGCAAGATAATGCCACATCCCGACAGCCGTGTTAAGGAGGCGATAGGAAAATAAAAAACGACATCAAATTAAGATGTTATTAACAGTGATAAAGTAAAAACATAGGTTGAAACAGACCTGATAACAGGTAAAAATGAACTATGTGCAGTTGCCTCACATAAAATTTAGGCAAACGCCCGTGATGTTTGGGTGTCGATTCAGTCGGCAAAAACATCAATTTAAAATGAAAGGAGTTTATATATGCAATATAAACTTTTGGTTTATACATGGCTATTGCGTTTTGTGGGCAATCATGAAAAGCGATGCCGCAATTACTTTATCTACTGAAAAATTTATTGAACAGATTAAAGCCGATACAATCGGTTTGGCGTTTACCAAGCTTCTTGAAGCAATGAATGTTTCAAGAGCTGATTATAGAGATGCGTACGGATTTGGCGAGGGAACTGTTGATCATATAGTAAACCGATATGATTTTGATATGAAACCCATAACAATAATTCGTGCAGTTTTGGTGCTTAATGTCGATTACAGACTGAGCAAATTTCTGCTCAATAAAGCAGGAATTTGTGAGGGTAACTGTCCCGCATCAAAAATATATTGGAGCGTTTTAAAGAAAGTCAATTCTGATTTTATTCCGTATTACAGCAAAAATATAAATTTTTTCGAAGAAGTTCCGAATACGATTAACGAAATAAATCAGAGAATAGATGAAACGATTGATAAAATGCCGATTTCAGATAAAAAGAGGGGGGAGTATAAGAAAAAATATAGAATTAAAGATGCATTAGCTGTATGAAAAATTTTTATTATAACACAGAATGCGAAAAAAGGGAACACAGTAAATCGCCTGTTGAATGTAATTTGCCGATGATATAATTTAGCTGTCATCGATGATAAATTATTTTTTTGGAGGTAAAATTATGAATATCAATTTAGTTGAAATTGATGCCAACAAGACTGTCGGCAAAAATCCTGTGCTTGTTGATGTTGCACCGTCATATGTCTATGAGAACGGCAAAAGAACAGGTGAGGTCAGCGGATTTAAATACACCGTTGCCTTGCCTGACAAGGCTTTTGAAAAGCTGACGGTCAAGATTGACGGCGAGTGCAAACTTGAAAAGCCTGATGATAAACATTATCCGGTGGTCATCTTTGACGGACTTGAGATGCGTCCGTATTGGACTCCCGAGGGCTACAAGGTTTCTGCAACGGCGAAGAATATTCGTGCTGTCAATGCGGGAAAGGCTTAAACTGCACCAAATCAGTCTTTGCATGGTGTGCCTTAAGCACACCGTGCAGAGGCTCTGCGATAGGGGTAGTATTACCCCTATCGTAGCAATGTAGCAGTAGCAGGGAGGTTGTATGGGAAGTACAAATCTTCAGTCGAGAAAATGGCTTTTGACCGTAAACAATCCGCTTGATTACGGACTGAATCATGCTGAAATCAAGAACATTCTGCATCTGTTTAATCCTGATTATTTTTGCCTTGTGGATGAGATTGCAACAACAGGTACAAGGCACACGCACATTTTCATTTACTCAAAGTCACCAATTCGTTTTTCAACATTGAAAAAACGCTTCCCTATCGCCCACATTGACAAGGCTAACGGAAGTGTAATCGAAAACCGTGACTATCTTCGCAAAGATGGTAAGTGGAAAGGCTCTGATAAGGAACATACGAATCTTATTGATACATTTGAAGAGTTCGGTGATGTGCCAAAGCCTGTTGATGAGAATTCTCCTGATATGTCTGCATTGATTGAAGAAATTGAAAACGGACTTGATACATATGAAATCATCAAGCTCCATCCGAAATATGCTTTTAGGATAAAAGAAATTGACGCACTCAGGCAGACCGTACTTTCAAATATTTTCCGTGAAAAGAAACGGAATGTTACCGTTTACTATGTTTACGGAAAGTCAGGAACAGGCAAAACAATGGGAATATATCAAAAACACAGAGCGTCCGATATTTGCAGAATTACTGCGTATCGCCGTAGTACAGGGATAAATTTTGACAGCTATCACGGACAATCTGTACTCGTCTTTGAAGAATTTGCGTCACAGATTCCGATAGAAGATATGCTGAATTATCTTGACATTTATCCTCTTATGCTTCCGGCAAGATTCAACGACAAAGTCGCTTGCTATGACACGGTGTATATCACCTCAAATATTTCTCTCAGTGAGCAATACAGCGAGGTTCAGCATTATAAACCTGAAACATGGAAAGCTTTTATACGAAGAATAAACTTTCTTGTTGAATACACCGATGTTAATACATACACGGTTACTGAAATCAATAAGGTCAGGGAGGTAAAAAACGATGATTGACAACAATAATAAGTCGAGTCTTCACAACGGTTGGAATATGCGAATTATCGTAATATATTTCAGCAACGGTTTGAAAAGAATTTTCAGAAAAAACTCGGGCAGGATTATATCATTGTTATATTTGACCGCCTGCTTGATTTTCTGGAAATACCGCTATTTAATCTGGAAGCCTGAAGGATTGTTTCTGAATTTAAAGATGTTTATTATCTCAGCTTTAATACTTGTTATTATTTCATCGGTAACATTTGTGACAATCTTTCTGATTGGCATGCCATTCGGAGCAAGCAGTATCAGCAATAATCTTCACAGAATCGGTTTCGTGAATTCTGTCGGAGAAGCTCCGTTACTTTTATCAAAGTCTATTGATAAAAATAACAGCAAAATTATAACTCTTGAATTCAAAACCTTTGGCATTCCCCTTTCTGAATGGGCGGACAATCAAGACAGGATAGAGTCTGCACTCAACATACATATTGATGAGATGCGTGAGGGCGATGATTGCCGTGTCGTGATTATCAGATGTGTTGACGGCGAAAACAGGCTTTCTGATTTTATTGAATGGTCGGAAAATTTGCTGAGCGATGAGAATTTTGAAATTGTGCTTGGTGAAGGTTATTCGGGACGGGTGAGTATAAACATTGCCAAAATTCCGCATATGCTTATCGGTGGTTCAACAGGTTCGGGCAAGAGTGTTTTACTCAAGCTTGTTTTGATGCAATGCGTCAAAAAGGGTGCAAAAGTCTATATTGCCGATTTCAAAGGCGGTGTAGATTTTCCGAATGTTTGGCACAAGAAATGTTGTTTACTGACTGACGAAGAAACTCTTCTCAAGGTGCTTATTGATGTAACAACTGAGCTGAAAAGGAGAAAACAGATTTTGCGTAATGCCGCTTTTGCAAATATTGATGAGTACAATCGCAATACAGAGAAAAAACTCCAAAGAATTATTTTTGCGTGTGATGAAATTGCAGAGGTGCTTGATAAAACAGGACTGACAAAGCAACAGAAGGATGAGATTTCAAAAATCGAATCAGAACTTTCAATAATAGCAAGGCAGGGCAGAGCCTTTGGAATTCACCTTGTTCTTGCAACACAAAGACCTGATGCCGCAATCCTCAACGGTCAGATACGGAATAACATTGATACGAGAATATGCGGTAGGGCGGATAATGTGTTGTCGCAGATTATCCTTGATAATACGGATGCCTCAGATAAAATTGCAAAGTCTTCACAAGGTCGTTTTCTTACGAACAGCGGAAAAATATTTCAAGCGTATTGGTTTGATGAAAATATTTTATAGATTGGAGGTGAATTTATGAGCGAAAGCGAAAAGAAAGGTGTTCTCGACAATTACAGTGATGTGCTGACTACGGTTGATCTTATGAGTATTCTCCATACAGGCAGAACATTGACCTATAAAATGCTTAAAGAAGGTACAATCAAATCCGTTAGAGCGGGGCGTAGATATATCATTCCTAAAAAATATCTCGAAGAATTTCTCAATGTCGAAAAAAGTAACGAGAAATAGCCAATAAACACTTGAACAGACTGTCAACGCAGAGTACAATTAGTATGTGCATTGGCAGTCTGTTCTCATTATGAAAGGAGATTATAAATGGGAGTATCAGGCAGCCTTCAGGTAAAGGACGGAAAATATTATGCAGTTCTGAGCCTGAGAACAAACGAACTTACTAAAAAAGGAAAAATCAAATACAGAACCAAATGGATTTCAACAGGTTTTGAAGTCAAAGGAAATAAAAAGCGGGCAAAGGAATTTCTTAATGAAAAGTGCCGTGAGTATTCAAAACGCAATGTGGACTACTGCGATATGTATTTTGCCGATTATATGGTTGAGTGGCTTGATGAAATTGAGCCGGAAATCAGGGCGAATACATACAGAGGCTATTCGGGAAATGTGGGAAACCATATTGTGCCGTACTTTTATCCGAGAAGAATAAAAATTCAGGAATTGAAAGTGAGTGACCTTGAAGATTTTTACAAGTACCTTGTTTTTGAAAAGAGTAAATCTGACGGGAGCGAACCGCTGTCGCCCACAACAATAACGCACATCCACCGCTGTATAAGCAAGGCTTTAAATGATGCGGCACGAAAGGGCATTATAACGGTCAATGTTGCGACACTTGCAAGGAAGCCTCATTCGGTAAAATTCAAAAGCCAGTATTTGAACGAAAGGCAGGTTAATGAGCTTTTGAAGACAGTTAAGGACACACCGATTGAAGTGCCTGTTACAATCTGTGCCGTATTCGGATTACGCCGTGGAGAGGTGCTTGGCTTGAAGTGGAAAGCTGTTGATATGGAAAACAGGACAATTACAATCAGCGAAACACTTCAACAGCATGTCGGTGGCTCATATACTTCACCGCCAAAGACCGAAAGCAGTTACAGAACACTTCCGATTCCCGACAAGGTATTTCAATATCTGCTTGCTCAAAAAAGAAAGCAGGAGAGTGAAAAGAGGTTGCTCGGCAGCGGCTATATTGACAACGATTATGTGTGTGTATGGCCTGACGGCAAGGTCATCACACCGAATTATCTCACGAAAAATTTTCATCAAATGATTGTTGAGAGTGATTTGCCGAATATCCGACTTCATGACCTCAGACACAGCGTTGCAAGTAATTTGCTTAATATGGGCTTTACGGTTGTTCAGGTTCAGGAGTGGCTCGGACACAGCAGTGCCGCAACCACATTGAACTTTTATGCTCATGTTGATAAAACAAGCAAACTGAACATTTCACGCACTCTTGATACAAAGCTGAAAATTGATTTGTAATTCCGTGAATAAATTTTCATTTTTCGGAAAATTTACTGTATTTTTAGAACGAATTTTGCGGTAAAAAAGGTGCGAAAATCCTGATGATTACAGATATCTTGTGCCGTTAATTTTCAAGTCGAAAATCACAATTTTTAGAAAATTTTTAGAAAATCCGAAAAAAGTTGCCGACAGAGAAAATTTCTGCAAAAAGAAAAAGTCTCAAAAACGGCTTATCTAAGCCATTTTTGAGACATCATACCTTGGCAGGGGCAGAAGGACTTGAACCCTCGGCACGCGGTTTTGGAGCGCCAGACAAAAGTCGTTAATCAGCCTTGACCACTATTTTTTGTTAGTATCTAACAATAGAGCCATAGGGACGTTTGTTGAACTTAACTAAACAATTTCGATTCTTATTATAATTAAAAAATACTTTGATAGAGGACTTGATAGAAAAAGTTGATTGATGTTCAGCCGTTTAGAATTGAAACTGTTCAGTAATAACAATAGTATTATATATCAAAATAATAAGTTTGTCCATACTGATGTGAGGAGGAAAATATATGGATGAAGATAATAAGGTTTTTTCTGAATATGAAGACATTGTATCTATAGATGACATTATGAAAATGCTTCATATCGGTCGGAGTAATGTTTACAAATTACTTAGGAACAAAGAAATAAAACACATTCGAGTTGGAGTGAAATATATCGTTCCTAAAGTTAGTGTGATTGAATTCATAATGGGAAACTGATTAAAGATACTACATTTCTCTTAATACATATTCAATGAATATGTCTCTGTAAGCGCATAATGACAAATAAAACTGAAAACAGTCAGATTAGAGCTGATTTTGTAGAAATACAAATCGGCTCTTTTTATTTAGGAGGAAACTATGCTTGAAGATTTGAATTTGGACAATACCGAGGACAAAGACTATCCAGATGAATTAACCGAATATGAATGGGCTGAGCTTTGTTCAACTGTCCCGTCGCCTTATGATTGTCAGTATTGCAGCCATTATAAAGACATTTACGGCAATGGTGAGAGGATTTGCGGTTTATATCATTGCCCTTATCAAGAGCGTGATCTTCAAATATGGAAGGATAGTTTAGACAGTTATGACTAAGCATCCATTCGTCCTGTATGAAAACTAATACTTTGATTACTACTCATTTTTGTTTTTCATCATTCATCTCCTTTCTACGGTGAGGCGAGAGCCGGTCTTTCGGCTCACCTACATACCGAGAAATCGCATACTTTATATATTATAGTTTTCCATATATAATGAAAGCGTAAGGAGGTAATGTGTTATGAAAAGCCCTAAATACCATTTGTATCTGACGAGCAAAGAGTACACACAGGTTATCAGCGCTCTTGTTGAGCTGAAAAACGAGCTTATCAGCGAAGGCAGATATACCGACGCGGTTGACGAACTCCTTATTAAATTCAGCAAGGCGAGAACGAAAAATCTCAAAGTCGTATATACTAACTGATTATTTAACTGTCTGTTTTTTAACAGGCAGTTTTTTTATGCCCATTTTCAGATAGCAGCACCATAAAAAGTCATACATAGCTGCTATTACAGTTGGGAGCTATGAATACAACGAAAGGAGGTATAACGATGCCAAACTGTAAAACGATAGCCGTTTGCAATCAGAAGGGCGGCGTAGGAAAAACTACAACCACAATGAATTTGGGCGTAGGCTTGGCAATGCAAGGTAAACGCGTACTCCTTGTTGACTGCGATCCGCAGGGCGATTTGACGACCTGTTTAGGATGGCAGAGAGTTGACGAGATACCGATTACTCTTGCTACCAAAATGCACGAGGTCATTCAAGATGAAGTGACAGACGCTTCAAGCGGTATTCTTCATCACAGCGAGGGCGTTGACCTTATCCCGTCCAATACGGATTTAGAGGGCTTGGAAATGTATCTTGTGACCGCAATGAGCCGCGAGAACATTCTGAAAAGCTATCTGAATAAGGTGAAGTCAAACTATGATTACGTTCTGATTGATTGCAGACCGTCGCTTGGTATGCTGACCTTGAACGCTTTAACGGCTGCGGACAGCGTAGTTATCCCTGTGCAGGCTCAATATCTGCCTGCCAGAGCTATGACACAGCTTTTGCGGACTGTTTCAAAGGTTAAGGCGCATACCAACCCTAAGTTGTCGATAGACGGTATTTTACTGACGCTTGTCGATAACCGGACTAACCTTGCCAAAAGCACCACAGAAGCGATCTATGATAACTTCGGAAGTGTCGTCAAGATATTCAAGACGAAAATCCCTATCGCCGTAAAAGCGGCGGAGGTATCTTCCAAAGGCAAAAGTATTTACGCTTATGAAGCAAACAGCAAGGTCGCGCTGGCATATTCCGCTTTCACTAAGGAGGTGCTTAACGATGCCAAAAAGAAAGAGCGACTTCGATCTTCCGAAGTACGATGACCTTTTCTCCACTCAGGAGGAGCGTGATGAAGCGAAGCTCGACAAAATCAGGGACATTCCTTTGGAACTGATCGACGATTTCCCCGATCATCCTTTCCACGTTCGTGATGACGAGGATATGCAACAGCTTGTCGATAGCATTAAAACGCGCGGCGTACTAACTCCTGCTGTCTTGCGTGAAAAGGAGGACGGCAGATATGAGCTTGTCAGCGGTCACAGACGCAAACGCGCCTGCGAGCTTGCAGGACTGTCCACACTCCGCAGCGAAATCAAGGATTTATCCCGTGATGAAGCCACCATTTATATGGTTGAGAGCAATTTTCAGCGTTCTTCCATTCTGCCGAGCGAAAAAGCCTTTTCGTACAAAATGCGGCTTGAAGCAATGAAAAGACAGGCAGGCAGACCGAAAACAGAAAATGGTGTCCCAGTGGGACACGATTCTTTGGTGGGTAAATCCAGAGAAATTGTTGCGGCTCAATCAACGGATAGTAACACACAAATCCAGCGATATATCCGCTTAACTCACCTTATCCCCGAATTGTTGGATTTGGTGGACGAGGGCAGTATCAAAATGCGCCCTGCGGTTGAGTTGTCCTATCTGGACGAGCATTTTCAAAGAGATGTGTTTGAGGAAATTGAAGCAAATCAATGTACCCCTTCACACGCTCAGGCGATTCGCCTTAGAAAAATGCAGGACGAGGGTATTCTTACTCCCGAAGCGGTCAGCAAGGTCATTTCTGAGATCAAGCCAAATCAGAAGGAGCGCATTATACTCCGAGGAGAGAAGATTCGCAAGCTCATTCCGAAGGCTGTTCCGTTGGAGCAGACGGAGGACTATATCTACAAGGCTATTGAGCATTACAACAAGTTTCTCAGTAAAAAGCGGTCAGAGCGTGGCAGCAGATAGGCGGAGTAGGCAAGCTCACGCGATTATGGTGCGGAAGTTGCGTCAACAGATTTTTTGCCGGACAGGACAAACAATCAAACCCAAGCTTGCCGCTTTGGTGCAGATTTTTGGCGTGTACGGCGGAAAAGATGTCAGCAAATTCCGTGCCGGTAATTGCGTGTGGTTGCCACGTTTTTGAAAATCCCCTTTCCCACACCCTAACCCCTAAGACTTTCCGTTACTCTCCGAAAAGAAAGAACTATCTATTAAACTAAATCTATCTATTTAATCAAGCTCTTTCTCGTAGGCGAGGACGGACAGCGCAAACACACAATTTCGATTACACGGGCGGTTTTACCGTCCGATTTTTTATGGAGGTTATTTTGATGAAGAAAGTTATTCACAAAAGATTTTTCAAAAGAGGGACGGCTATTCTGCTGGCTCTGATTTGTTTGATTTCGGCGGTCTGTCTTGTGCCGATCAATGCGGCTTCAAGGGAGGTCACGATCACCTTTGACTACGCCTACGACACAGGCGGCAACATCATCGGCTTTGTTCAGTACACGGAACACGACGGTTATGTTGTCGGTACGGCAGGCGAAGAACTGTGTACCATTCAGGCTGACGGTGACGATGCCTACTGCATCGAACCCGGACACTCGCTCTACTCAGGCAACACGCTGACAACCGATGCTTCTGCGGCTTGGAACGCTCTGTCAAAGGCTCAGAAGAAGGCGGTCAACCTCGCCCTTCTTTTCGGAAAGTCCGGCAACGGCGCTGATTTGGGCGGCACGGAAGGTCAGAAGTGGATCGCCACTCAGCTTGTTGTTTGGGAATTCTGCACGGGCTGCCGCGATGCTTCAACCTTTAAGCTGAAGAACTCGAAGTTTATCGACGGTATCACGGCAGGCGGCAGCAACCCCGGCGTTAAGTCCAATTACGACAAGATTATCGCTAAGCTCAACGACTACAACGTAATCCCCAGCTTTGCCTATGAAACTCAGGCAAACGCAAAGAGCAATGTGAAAGAATTGAAGTACAGCGACGGTCAGTACACCCTTACTCTTACCGACAGCAACAAGATTTTGTCCGACTACACCTTCAAAAAGACAGGCGATGTGTCTGTTTCGATCTCAGGCAACAAAATCACGCTGACTTCCTCAAAGGCGATTGACACGCCTGTTGTTTTCAGCGCGGAGAAGAAAATGCCGAAGGTCACGAGTACGCTCATTGCCTGCGGCGCGTCCTCAAAGCAGGATGTTGTAACAGGCGTTCAGTCCGATACGGAAACTAAGACCGCATATTTCGCCGTAAAGACCTCGTCGGGCAGCTTGAAGCTCATTAAGACTTCCGATGATGGAAAGGTCAGCGGTATCAGCTTTAACATCACGGGACCGAACAATTACAGCAAGACAGCAAAGACCAATTCAGACGGTGAATTTCAGCTCAACGACCTCGTTCCGGGAACTTACACGGTAACGGAGGTCACAGAGGACAGATACGAAACGCAGAAAGCACAGAAGGTTACCGTTGAAAGCGGCAAGGTCGCCAGCGTTAAATTCAGCAACATTCTCAAGCGAGGCGATTTACAGGTCGTGAAGTCCTCGGAGGACAATTTCAACGAGGGCGTGAAATTCCACCTTTACGGCACTTCTCTTTCGGGGGCAAAAGTAGATGAATATGCTGTTACTGATAATACTGGTACTGCTAATTTCAAAAATATCTTGGTAAGCGGCGATACACCCTATACGCTCGAAGAAGTTGACACAGCCATCCGTTACGTCGTTCCGAAGTCACAGACCACACCTGTTGTTTGGGATAAGGCGACAAAGCGTGAGTTTACCAATATTCTCAAAAAGTTTACCGTAACAGTTGAAAAGACCGATGCCGAAACGAAAAAGGCACAGGGCGACGCCACTCTTGCAGGCGCAAAGTACGGTATCTATGACGGCGACAAGCTGATCGACACCTACACCACAGATAAGAACGGCAAGTTTACCACAAAGGAATATATCTGCGGCGAGAATTGGACTATCAGGGAGATCGAGCCGAGTGAAGGCTATCTGCTCAACGATACCGTTTACAATGTCGGCGCTGATCCTAAGAACTACACCATTGAGCATAATCCTATCTCTATCGGTGTGACCGAGGATGTTATCAAGGGCGATATTGAGATCGTCAAGCACTGCGATGACGGACAGACAAAAATCGAAACACCCGAAGAAGGAGCCACGTTTCAGCTCTTTCTCAAAAGCGCAGGGAGTTTTGACAAGGCAAAGGACAGCGAGCGCGACACTCTCGTCTGTGACGAAAAGGGCTATGCCAAATCCAAAAAGCTGCCCTACGGCACTTATACCGTCCACCAGACCAAAGGCTGGGAAGGCAGAGATAAAATCGACGACTTCGATGTATTTATCTGTGATAACTCCAAGCCGTACAGTTATATCATCAATGATAAGATTTTTGAATCCTATCTCAGAGTTACTAAGGTGGATTCTGAAACAGGAAAGACCATCCCCTATGAGGGAGCGGGATTTCAAATTTACGACTCCGATCATACTCTGATTACAATGTCGGTCAAATATCCGTCCAATATCACTATCGACACCTTTTACACCAACAGCGAGGGCTATCTGATCACTCCCGAAATGCTTGTTTACGGCAAGGGCTATCAGCTTGTCGAGGTACAGGCTCCCTATGGCTATGTTCTTGACAGCACCCCCATCACCTTTGATATTACCGAGGAAAACGCAACGGCAGAAGGCGGTATTGTTCTGACAAAGGTAAACAAGGCGAACACGGCGCAGAAAGGCAAGATTACCGTCACCAAAGAAGGCGAGAGCTTTGTCGGTGTGAATGTTATCGGTGAGGATACACCCATCTATCAGCCCGTATTTGAAATCACCAAGCAGAAAGGCGCGGTTTACTCCATCACAGCCGCCGAGGATATTGTTACTCCCGACGGTACTGTCAGAGTAAAGAAAGGCACGGTTGTCGATACCGTTACCACAGACGGCAAGGGTACGGCAACAAGCAAGGCACTCTATCTCGGTAAATATACCGTCAAGGAGGATAAGGCTCCCGACGGTATGGTAATCAGCGATGAAGTCCACACGGTCGAGCTTGCTTATGCAGGACAGGAGGTAGCCGTCACAGATACTGCCACCTCATTCTACAACGAAAGGCAGAAGGTCAACATTACGCTTGCAAAGGTAATGGAGAAAAACGAAGCCTTTGAAATCGGTGATAACGGTGAAATCCTCAATGTCACCTTCGGCTTGTTTGCCGAGGACGATATTACCGCCGCGAACGGCGATACCATCCCTGCCGATGGTCTGATCGAGATCATTTCCGTTGATGAAAACGGAAACGCTGCTTTCACAGCCGATATTCCTTTCGGCAAATACTATGTCAAGGAGCTTGCTACAGACGAGCATTATATCCTCAATGACGAACGTCACAGCTTTGAATTTACCTACGGCGGTCAGACCGTCAAGACGGTGGATATTGATGTGTCGGGTGGCGAGCCTTTTGTCAATAAGCTGATTTATGGCTCTGTATCCGGCAAGAAGATCGACGAGAACGGCGAACCTCTCGGCGGCGCGATTATCGGACTGTTCAAGATCGAAGAAGCGGAATTTACTGCGGAGAACGCAACCTTGACAACTGAAACAGCCGAGGACGGCAGCTTTAGCTTTGCCGAGATTCCCTACGGCACTTGGTATATCCGTGAGATCGAACAGCCCACAGGCTTTGTGCTGAACGATACCGTTTATCCCGTAACGATCAGCGAGAACGAAGCCGTGATCGAGGTCGAAATCATCAACGAGTATATTCGCGGCAATGTCAAGACCACAAAGGTAGATAAGGATTATCCCGATAATAAGCTGACAGGCGCGGTATTTGAAATCTATTCCGATACCAACGAGGACGAAAAACTCGACAAGAACGATACGCTGATCGGTGAGCTGAAAGAAGCCGACGCAGGCATTTATGAGATCAACGACCTTGTTTACGGTCACTATCTTGTCAAGGAAAAGACCGCACCCGACGGATTCATTCTCGACGAGAACACTTATCCCGTTTTCATCGAAACGGACGGTAAAACCTACGAGGTCGAGAACGAAGCAGGCAAAGGCTTTTTGAACGAAGCTATGAAAGGCTCGCTCAAGATCATCAAGACTTCTTCCGATAAGAAGGTTGAGGATATTTCATTCCGCATTACAGGCGAGAACGGCTTTGACCAGACCGTTAAGACCGATAAAAACGGTGAAATCCTGATCGAAGGCTTACGCATCGGCAAGTATCTTGTGTCCGAGGTGAACAACGAAGCGTCTGCCGGTTATCTGCTCCCCGAGGACGCGGTTGTTGAGATTGAGTACGGCAAGACCGCAACGGTCAAGATGCACAACGAGAAAATTGACGTTCCGCAGACAGGCGACTTCCGCACTCCCAACAGCTTTTGGATTGTACTTGGCGTCGTCGCGGCGACAGGCAGCGCCGTTTGTGTTGTGCTTCTTTTGAGAAAGAAAAAGAGAATCAGCAAGGAGGCTGAATAATGAAGGTTATTATTGCCATCGTACTTCTTGTCTTTATCATTGCAGGATTTATCTTCTTGCAGATTAAGAACAAGAAAAAATGAACCCGACGGAGAGGACAGCATCCCTGCTGTCCTCTCTGCACTTTAAGGAGCTTTTATGAGCAAACTTAAAACTATCGAAAGCCGAGTGTTGGAGGTGCTGCGTGACGAAAAGAAAACACGCGACGACGATATGCTTTTGTATTTTATGGTATGTCAGCGCTGCTTTTTCGATTCACACGGAATAAGGGATATTTTATTCGATGACTTTATCCATAAATTCCGTGACCTTGGCTGTCCTAACTTTGAAAGTGTACGACGGACAAGACAGATGATACAGTCACAGTACCCCGAACTCGGTTGCAGTCCCAAAGCCCGACGCGCAAGGAGCCGAGGGCAAAAGGCTTATGAAAAATATGCAAAGGAGGCAGCAGAAAATGGCGAAGGATGATATTTTCACCCCGAATTTTCAGCAAAAATCCAAAACATTGAAACTGCTTTTTGAAAAGGGAGTTACCGATGAAAAAAGTCTGCTTTCTTTATCGACAATGCAGATTTTACAGATAGCGACCAACTATCAGGAAGCGTTTATCATTTCGGAATTACAGGTTAATTCCAAAGCAAACAAACTCTATTCTTATCTTGGAGGAAACACAAATGAACAGCAAAGCGAAGTATCCTGATTTTTTCGATCAGCGGTGCATTGTATGGACAAATATCAATCTTTTCAACGGCTTTGACTATGAGGAGCTTCGTGGACATTGTTGTGTCTGTCAGGACACACAGATCGTCCGCGCCCTGAAGCTGAATAATGATGCGCTTGATGAAATCCGTGAGCTTATGGATGTCGAAGTGGAGCAGCCAATCATCTCGATTGATATGCATTACGACGCGGACGATGAAGCGATGAGTGATTGCTATATCTTCCCCTACTGTAATCTTAATGGTTGCTTTTGTTTCAGCGGCGACGGTATTAAAGAGTGGTATATCGACGAGAAAGACGATCTCAGATCTTTTGAAGTTACTGACATTGATAGCTGTTTCAGTCTTTTCCGTATGCTCAAACCGTCATTGTCGCCGCGTGACGTTCAGCATTTTAAGGAAGAAATCATCGCTGGAAATATCAATTGGGATATGGTTGAAAAATACACGGATTCAATCGGCGAGAAAGTCGCAACCGCGATGTTCGGTGATGCGAATGACGAGGACAGTAATAATGAGTGATACAGACTTCAAGGCTGTTCCGATGCAGCTCGAAGAAACGCGGTATTCTTATCGCAACAGTCAGCAAATTAGCTCACAGACAGGCTTGATCGGCTATCTCCGCGCCGATATGGGGACAAACGGCAACGAGTTTTGGTCAGTATGGAACGATTATCGCAAGGATTTGAAAACCGATGATTTCAAGAGCGAGTTTGATGATGTGATCAATTCATTTAGAGAGAAAGGACAGTTTCTTTCTGACCGCCAGACCTTGAGCAGATTTTGTGATGATTCGCAGAACGCTTTAGAGTTTGGCGAGCGTTACGGTGCAGGCAGAGATTACGGCGTGAGAGTAAACACGCAGGATTACGCCTATCTTATGCGGCTCAATCCTCATAAGGGCGAATATAATCTGTACTGCTATTGCTACCGCAAGGATTGGCTTGACCATCACCTCGAACGCGCAAGGCGCGGTATCCGTTTTATCAACCCTCATTACAAAGAACTGTTTCGTATCCCTGATGGCGACCATATCAGAATATCCTATCCCGACGGCAGTCATAAAGACCGCACTTGCAGATATATCGACGACAGTCACATTGAGGTTGACAATAATCTTTATCATATCTGCGAGTTTGCCGAGATTATGGCGAACAACGGTAATACGGTTGTTCCTATGCGCACATCACTTCCCGACCAATGTTATACCTTTGTTGAAGGCTTGAATATGATAGCCATTATCAACAAGGGCGAGCTTGGCTATACCGATGCAAAATCAGCAAACGGCAGACCGATTGAAAACCGCGCTATGGTTGATAAGCTGAACACACAGCTCGGTGTTACAAAAGCACAGTACGCAGCTATGAAGCAAGGTTCGCGCTTTGGATTTGATAAGCCAGACGCCGATCCAAAATACTATGACGAAAATGGGCAGGCTATTAAGCCGAAGCACAAGGACAGAGAGAGGTAATTTCTAATGGCAAAAAGAAAATTTGAAATTATATCAGAAATGTTTGATAGAGTTTCAACCGAAGTAACTTCCTCACCCGATAGCTGGAGGTCGTTTCTTAATTCTGCCTGCCGTAACTTCAAACTCCGTTATGATGAACAAATCTTAGTTTACGCCCAAAAGCCCGAAGCGACTGCCGTTCTACCCATTGAACGGTGGAACAGGACTTTCGGCAGATGGGTAAACCGAGGTGCAAAGGGAATCGCCGTCTTTGAAATGATAGGCGGCGATTCTCAGCGGTTAGTACACTATTTTGATATTTCCGATACACACGCAAGCGAGAATTCAAGACCTGTCCCAATATGGAATATGCGCTCCGAATACGAGAGCGAGGTCATTGATACGCTTGAAAACACCTTTGGATACTTGGACAGCAAGGACAGTATCGAGCAGGCGATTATCAGCGCCGCCGACAACGCCGTCGAGGACAACACGCCCGACTATATCAGCGACCTAATAAGAACCGTTGACGACAGTTTCCTTGAAGGTTTAGGAGAAATAGCCGTTGATACAATGTACCGTCAGCTTGTTAAAAACAGCGTAGCCTATATGATGATGACAAGACTCGGTATCGACGCCGACCGGTATTTTGATGATGACGATTTCCGTGATGTTATCAATTTCAATACCAAAGCAACAGCCAACGCCATCGGTTTTGCGACGAGCGATATTGCCGAAATGGGACTTACCGAAATAGCAAGAACCGTAAATGCCCTTGCTCGGCAAAATCGCATAATTGCAGAAAATCGGAATACGGAATATACTAATGACACACCAAACGAAAGGAGTTTTGACAATGGCAGAACTGACTTACACGATGCAGGGCGATTATCTTCTGCCCGACGTGACACTCCCCGAACAACCGAGAGTAACGCTGGGACACTACGCGCAGATGAGGAAGAATTATCTGCTGAATCATCACAAGCTGATCTACTTCAACTATCTGACCAGCGGAACGCTGACAGCGCATCTGGCGGACGTTCAGGAGCAGGCGATAACGCTGGAGGAGAGCATCGTCAAGAAGATGGCTCAGAACGAAGGCGTGACCGAGAAGCTGAAAGCGGAAGATCCGATGAAGTGGACGCGCCTGATGAACAATCTCAGACACTCGGCGCAGGAGATCGTCAAGGAACAGGTGATATTCGTATAAGCGAAAAGGAGCAGGCTCAGTCAGACGACGAGCCTGCTTTTGGTTATGACTTTTATCAGTCACTTTCCGAGGATGACAAGCAGAGTTTATTACACGGAAAGCCCATCTATTTTGACCGCAGAAATGAGGACAGAAACAAAGATTTCTTAGGTAAGGATGAAGATATTAAGGCTATCCTTTTATCCACTCCGCATCTAAAGGCTTCACTAACGGAAATCGCTGCCTATTTTGATACCGTCAGAGATACCGATAAACAGGTTGAATTCCTCAAAAGCATTTTCAACAACGATTATACCGAGGTCATTGTCCCCGATGGAAGAAGAATGGGCTATAAGACCTTTACCAATGTTCTCCATTTATGGAAGGGCAGTTTTCTTAACCGGACAAAAGAAGGCTATTATGGCTGGGGAGTAATCGCAGGCTACTTTGACGGTATGAGGTTGCTCGGTGAACTCCGAGAAACCGTCAAGCCTTTACCGTCACAGGAACAGCAAGGCTCGCTCATTGCAGACGCTTTTGAAGATAAAGCGCCTGCTTTTGTGTTTTCTCAGGAAATCATCGACGAAATATTGACAAGTCGAGGCAGCGGTGTTGAACAGGGAAAATTCAGAATATATGAGCAATTTCAAAAATCCTTATCGCAAAAGGATAATATAACTTTTCTGAAAAACGAATACGGTTGGGGCGGCTTATATCCTGTCCTAATTGGAACAGGCATAAACGAGCAGCACGACGGGAAAGGTATTCATTTGAGCAGAGGTTTTGGTGACAATGCTCCCAAATTACTTCTGAAATGGAATCAGGTCGAAAAGCGCATCCGTGAACTGATACGGCTTGACCGTTACCTCAATCCAAAAGAAAAGGAATACTATCCCACTTGGCTTGACAGACAGGAGCAGCTTAGAGCGGAACGTGCGGCGGATAAAGAAATCCGTGAAGCGTTATACACGCCATCGAGCCGCAAGCGCGAGCTTGTTCCTACTGAGTATGAGTACCGCTATTCTCTCGGCGCGACGGTCTATATCGGCGCAAGTGAATATGAAATCGTTTCCTTTGACGAAAACCGTGTAATGCTTTTTGACAGCAACTTCCCGTTAATCAATACGGAAATGTCAAAATCAGAGTTTGACACGAAGGTCAAAGAGACCCCGATGAACGACCACCTTCGTGTGGCAATACAACCCGAAAAAGAAACGGACAGCACAGAACGCGATTACAGCAAATATACGCCTGTTATGCAGGAGTATTTCAAGCTGAGGGACGAAAATCCCGATTCAATCATTCTATTCCAAATCGGAGCTTTCTATGAAGCTATGGACGATGATAGCCATACTGTTTCTCAGGCACTCGGCTTGAATATCACTACCCGTATGATAGCGGATGACGAGGGCATTGAGCTTTGTGGTTTTCCGTCGAGCCGACTTGAAACCAATATGAATATGCTCCTTGACCGAGGACACAGGATTGGTATTTCAGCGATTGAAGAAAACGGTAGCCGCAAGTTTGTTACGGTACTGCCTAATCGTGATCGTGAGCCTGTTCAATCCGAGCCTGTCGGCAGGATTGAATACCTTAATGCTGACGGTACGGTTGAAAACAGTATCGAATACACCAACGCGACAATGCTTGAGCGTGACATCAAGGCTGAAAGCGCTGATAATGTCAGTATGGCGGTCTGTCTGTATAAAGACGCTGACGGTAATGTTATGCCGCACGATTTTATGGATAGCCTTCCACATCCCTTGCAGCGCTTTGAGATAGTCGATAAGCCTGAGCCGCAATCAGAGTATGATATTCTGATGAACAAGGCGCAGGAGCTTGTCGCTTTCTATATGGATGCTGAGTTTGGCGAGGACGAGGAATATAAGCTGCCTGATGATTTGTCCGAAATTAATCTTGCTTATACGACCACAGAGGACGAACAGCACGAAATAACAGCCAACCTCAATCTGGTCGATTTTCGTATTCAGACGAAAGTTGACGGGCAGGTTGTCCGCACAGAGCAGTATTCCTCTTTGCAGGATATTGTTGAGAACGGCTTGGATGGTATGCTCTTTGATGACCTTGTGTATGTTTCAGACGAGGAGCTTGCACCTTTCTATGCCGACCACGACGAGCTTGATGATGTTGATCCTGCCGAGATTCGTGCGCGACTTGCCGAATCCGGCATCGTAAACGGTGAGTTAGTCGATCCTGAAAAACTTGACAGCGATCCGTTTATTCAACAGGTAATGGCTGATGTTGAATCTATTACCGGAGCGACCGGTTTTATTGACCATTACTATGTTGTCGATGATCTGAGGGCTGCACCGCTTAAAGTAACAGAGTATAAAGACCGTGACGAAGCGTTGTCAGCGTATTTTGCCTTGTCCACCGACAAATTAAAAGCCTTCGGATTGATGAATACCAATAAGCTGCCGGGCAGTTTGGACTTCATTCAATGTATCGACGGAAAGGATAAGTTCATTGAGGATTATGCAAGAGCAGATGTTCCTTCTTGGAGAAATCCCGAAATTGATGAGCTTGTATCATATCTGAAACAACAGCTTGGCGAGCGCACAACCGTTCAACAGGCAAATGATGGTTCCTTAATTGATCAGGTTTATGTTGATGCGAAGGACGCGGCGCGTGAGCAGGAACAATCCGAGGATAAACCACAGCTCCGTTCTATCACATTTGATTTGACCGCACCCGAACAGGACGGCGCAAATCAGAATTTACTCGGAAAGCAGATTAGACTTGATGACCGTGATTTCAAAGTCATCAAAGTCAACACCTACGGCGACGTCAGCCTTGAAGATCTCACCTTTAAGAGTGCAACAGGATACCCGATTGTCCGTATTGAAAAGGTTGATTTTGTGCGCCGCGCTTTGGAGCAGCAGGAACAAGAACGGGAGAAAACAATCACTCCTGCTTGGGAGCGACAGCCGAGAGCAAAGACGCAGACCTTTGACCTTCATCCCGATATCCCTATGGTTGACCGCCATACCTTTGACCTCAAAGACTTTGAGCTGGAGGAAGTCGGCAAAAAGGCGCGTTTCCGCAGAAATGTTGACGCTATCCGCATACTGAAGGAATGTGAGTTTGACAACCGCTTTGCAACGCCCGAAGAACAAAAAGTCCTTGCTCAGTATGTCGGTTGGGGCGGAATACCCGAAGCCTTTGATGAGAACAATGCTGCTTGGACAGATGAATTTTTTGAGTTGAGCGGTTTACTCTCTCCCGAAGAATATCAGTCAGCAAGAGAAAGTACGCTGACCGCGTTCTATACGCCGCCTGTTGTCATCTCAGCTATCTATAAGACAATGGAGCAGATGGGATTCAAAGAAGGCAACATCTTGGAGCCTTCGTGTGGTATTGGCAACTTTATTGGTATGCTGCCCAACTCAATGGAAAACAGCCGCGTTTACGGTGTTGAGATTGATAAAATCTCCGCAGGCATAGCACAGCAGCTTTACCAGCGCACATCAATAGCGGCACAACCCTTTGAACAAGCGGATATTCCCGACAGCTTCTTTGAAGCGGTTGTCGGTAACGTTCCTTTTGGTGATTTCAGCGTAGCCGATAAGAGGTATGATAAACACCATTTTCTGATTCACGATTACTTTTTCGCAAAGTCGCTCGATAAGCTCCGTCCGGGCGGCGTGATGGCTCTTGTGATCTCAAAAGGCACAATGGACAAAGAAAGTCCTGCCGTCAGAAAGTATATCGCCCAGCGCGCGGAGCTTCTCGGCGCGATCCGTCTGCCGAACAACACCTTTAAGGGAAACGCCGGAACAGAGGTCGTATCCGATATTCTGATTTTGCAAAAGCGTGACCGTATCATCGACATTGAACCTGATTGGGTACACTTGAATACCGATGAAAACGGTATCAAGATGAACAGCTACTTTGTCGATCACCCCGATATGATTCTCGGTGAAATGAAGATGGTGTCGGGACGGTTCGGCGAAGAAGCGACCTGTGAGCCATACGAAAACGCCGATCTTGAAAGTTTGCTGAATGACGCGATTTCCAATATTCACGGCGAGATTACGGACTATCAGCTTGACGATGATTTAGAGGAAGAAGATAATTCCATTCCTGCCGACCCGAATGTCAGGAACTTCTCCTACGCTCTTTATGACGGCAAAATCTATTTCAGAGAGAACAGCCGAATGGTTCCCGTTGAAGCATCCGCGACGGCGGAAAACCGTATCAAGGGCTTGATTGAGATCAGGGATTCCGTTCGCAGACTCTTAGAGTTGCAGACAGAGGATTATCCCGACAGTGACATCAAAGCTGAACAGCAGCACCTTAACAAGCTATATGATGATTACACGGCAAAATACGGTCTGATCAACAGTCGCGGCAACAGTATGGCGTTCTCTCAGGACAGCTCCTATTCTCTGTTGTCCGCGTTAGAGGTTATCGACGATGAAGGTAATCTTGAGCGTAAAGCGGATATGTTCTTTAAGCGTACCGTTAAACCGCACACTCCCGTTACTTCGGTCGATACCGCGTCGGAAGCTCTTGCCGTATCAATGGCAGAGAAAGCTCACGTTGATATGGACTATATGGAGCAGCTCACAGGCAAATCCGAAAAAGAGATTTTCGACGAGCTGAAAGGCGTTATTTTCCTTAATCCTCATTATGAATACGGAAACGATCCGTCAGGAAAGTATCTGATGGCAGATGAATACCTCTCAGGAAATGTCCGTGAAAAGCTGCGGGTAGCGAGGAAATCCGCAGAGCTGTATCCCGAAGATTATACTGTCAATGTACAGGCTCTTGAAAAGGTACAGCCAAAGGATTTGACTGCCAGCGAGATTTCCGTCAGGCTCGGCGCGACTTGGCTGCCTGTTGATGTTGTTGAGAAGTTTATGTATGAGTTTTTCGATACTCCGTACTATATCCAATACAAAATGAAAATTCATTTTTCCGAGTACACAGGCGAATGGAATATTGAGAACAAGACCGGCGACAAGAGCAATGTCAAGGTGAACAGCACCTATGGCACAAAGCAAATCAACGGCTACAAAATCTTAGAGGAAACGCTTAACCTCAAAGATGTTCGCATTTTTGATTATGTCGAGGATGCAGACGGCAAGCGTAAGGCTGTCCTCAACAAAAAGGAAACCGCTATTGCTCAATCCAAACAGGAGCTTATCAAGCAAGGTTTCCAAGATTGGGTATGGGCTGATCCGAAACGCCGCGAGCGTCTTTGTAAAATCTACAATGAAAGATTCAACAGCACGCGCCCCCGTGAGTATGACGGCAGTCACATCACTTTCAGCGGAATGAATCCTGAAATTGAGTTAAGAACCCATCAGAAAAACGCTGTCGCACACATCCTTTACGGCGGCAACACACTACTCGCACACGCGGTTGGAGCCGGCAAGACGTTCGAGATGGTCGCGGCGGCGATGGAGAGCAAAAGGCTTGGTTTATGTACCAAGTCTTTATTTGTTGTGCCGAATCATTTAACCGAGCAATGGGCGGCTGAATTTTTGCAGTTGTACCCTGCGGCAAACGTCCTTGTTGCTACGAAAAAGGATTTTGAAACCAAAAACCGTAAGCGCTTTTGCGGTCGTATTGCCACAGGTGATTACGACGCTATCATTATCGGACACTCGCAGTTCGAGAAAATCCCTATGAGCGTAGAACGTCAAAAGCAGATTTTGGAGCAACAGCTTCAGGAAATAACCGACGGTATTATCGAAATGAAGGCGAACCGAGGCGAGCATTTTTCAATCAAGCAGCTTGAAAAATCCAAAAAAGGAATCCAAGCAAAGCTGAAAAAGCTCAACGATCAAAGCCGTAAGGACGATGTAGTAACCTTTGAGGAACTCGGTGTTGACCGTCTGTTTATCGACGAAAGCCATTATTACAAGAACCTTTTCCTGTTCACAAAAATGCGCAATGTCGGCGGTATCGCTCAGACAGAAGTGCAGAAGTCCAGCGACCTTTTTATGAAGTGTCGCTATCTCAATGAGCTGACAGGTGGCAGAGGTGCGATATTCGCCACAGGTACGCCTATCTCCAATTCTATGGTAGAACTTTACACCATACAGCGCTATTTGCAGTATGAAACGCTCCAAAGAAACGGCTTGCAGCACTTTGATTCTTGGGCTTCAACCTTTGGTGAAACGATTACGGCAGTAGAGTTGACACCCGAAGGAACAGGCTATCGTGCAAAGACGAGATTTGCAAAGTTTTATAATCTCCCTGAACTGATGGCAATGTTCAAAGAGGTTGCCGATATTCAGACAGCCGATATGCTCAATCTCCCTACGCCCGAAGCGCACTATCACAATGTAGCTGTCAAGCCGTCCGATTTCCAAAAGGATATGGTTGAGGAGCTTGGAAAACGAGCCGAAAAGATACGCAACGGAATGGTGGACGCGAGCGTCGATAATATGCTGAAAATCACCAACGACGGACGCAAGCTCGCTCTCGATCAGCGTATGCTCAATCCGATGTTGCCCGATTTTGAGAGCAGCAAGGTCAACGCCTGTGTGGATAATATCTTCCAAATATGGCAGGATAACGCAGATAAGAAGTCAGCACAGCTTGTGTTCTGCGACCTCTCAACGCCGAAGCCGGATGCGGAATTTTCTGTCTATACCGATATTCGCAGAAAGCTCATTGAGCGCGGCGTGCCGGAGAGCGAGATCCGCTTCATACACGAAGCGAACACTGAGGTACAGAAGCAGGAGCTTTTCAAAAAGGTGCGGCGCGGCGAGGTCAGAGTGCTGCTTGGTTCTACTCAGAAGATGGGAGCAGGCACGAATGTTCAGAATAAACTGATAGCCTTGCACGATATAGATTGTCCTTGGCGTCCTTCCGATCTGGAGCAGCGGTCAGGCAGAATTATCCGTCAGGGTAATGAAAACAGCGATGTTCATATCTACCGATATGTTACGGAGCAGACCTTTGACAGCTACCTTTATCAGCTTGTTGAGGGTAAGCAGAAATTCGCGTCACAAATTATGACATCGAAATCTCCTGTCCGTTCTGCCGAGGATATAGACGAAACAGCGTTATCGTATGCCGAGATTAAAATGCTTGCTACGGGCAATCCCCATATCAAAGAGAAGATGGATTTGGATATTCAAGTCCAAAAACTCAAACTGTATAAATCCAACTATCTCTCTGAAAAGTACGCGCTGGAGGATAGAATTCTTAAATACTATCCGCAGGAAATTGCGCGTCTGACGGCGAGCGTTGAAGGTCTGACAAAAGACCTTGAAACGGCAAAAGTCCATCCAAAAGAGGTAGCAGGAAAGTTTGTCGGTATGGTTATCAACGGATTTAACTTTACCGAAAAAGCAGAAGCAGGACAGGTGCTTATCGAATCCTGCAAAGCGAAAACCACACCGGAGCCTACACCTCTCGGAGAGTATCGCGGCTTTAAAATGGAGCTTGCATTTGATACCTTTACGCGCGAATATGAGGTAAAACTTAAAGGGCATTTTACTCATTCTGTTTCCCTCGGCACAGATGTTTACGGTAATATCACCCGTATTGATAACGCCATAGACAATCTTGAAACCCGTCTGAATCAGGCGAAGACTGACCTTGAAAACACCAAAACACAGCTTGAAACAGCAAAGGTTGAGGTCGAAAAGCCCTTTGCCCAAGAGGAAGAATTGAAACAGAAAATGGCTCGCTTGAACGAGCTTAACGCCCTGCTGAATGTAGATAAGCGCGAGAATGAAATCGTCAGCGGTGAGCCTGATGAGGGCGAACAGCCAACGAAAAACCGTGACCGCGAGTGCCGATAGGAGGTGTGATTATGGCAAAAGATTATAATAAACTGCTTTACGGAAAGGTCGCACAGGAACACGATGACTTCATCGACAAACTCAAAACCAAGCCGCCCGAACAGATTATTGAAGCAAGCTATGAGAAGGTTATTAAGGATGATTTACTCTCTATTTTTGAGTACACTGACTTCCCACAGACCGAAGCAAAGGCTTTGTATAAGCTCGATAAGCCGCTTGACGCGCTCTATCAGGAGTGGCTTCACAACGATTTATCCTATATGGATTTGCTCAGAGATACGATAGATAATCGTATTGAATCGGCGGTAAGAGAGCTGAAAGCCAAGAGCAGGGACAGTAGGTGATCGTATGCCGTATGTCAGCTCAGACGATATTCTTGAAGCGAGAAAAATGGATTTGCTGACCTATTTGCAGAACTACGAACCACAGGAGCTTGTTAAGTTTTCTGCGGACACCTACACGACAAAAAGCCACGACAGCCTTAAAATTTCCAACGGAAAATGGATGTGGTGGTCGAGAGGAATCGGGGGCTACACAGCCCTCGATTACCTTGTCAAAGTAGAAAATATGCCCTTTATCAAGGCGGTTGAAACAATCATAGGTAGGTGCGCGGCGACGCCGCCTACCTATGTGAAGCCCACAAATCCTGCGCCGAAAGTTTTGCTGTTACCGCCGAAAAGCGCAACTACTACCGCAATAACTTCATACCTTTGCGGTAGGGGAATTGACAAAAGCATCATAAAAAGCTGTATCAATCACGGCTTAATCTTTGAAAGTTTACCGTACCATAACGTTGTATTTGTCGGTTTTGATAAGGAAAATAAACCGAGATACGCTTCATTCCGCGCGGCAAATGATAAGAGAATATTAGGTGATTGCACAGGTAGTGACAAGCATTTTTCATTCAAAATAGCGGACGGGCAAAGCAAAACCGTCCACATCTTTGAATGTCCGATTGACCTTTTATCATATGCGACTTTGCTCAAAATGAGAGGTTATGACTACACGAAAACAAACCTTGTTTCTCTTGCCGGAGTGTATTCGCCTGCAAAGAACATTTATGAGAGCAAGGTTCCTGTTGCGCTTCAAAAGTATCTTGAAGAACACCCTGATACAACCAAAATCATTACCCATTTTGATAATGACCGAACAGGTGTATTGGCTGCCGAAGCAATAAAAATACTGCTGCAAGGCAAGTATAACGTCGTCGATTTTCCACCGCCGCGCGGTAAGGATTTCAACGACTTTCTTTGTTTGGAGAAGAAAATCCAACGAAAAAAAACACCAATAAACAGAGGTGAACGCGAATGAATATCAACATTTATCAGATTGACACATCAAGGGACAGAAAGCGGATTTGCTTTTTCGGGCTTGATGAAATCAAAGAATTGACGGGAGAAGATACGCTGAACAGCGGTATATATGATAAGATTTTCAGCGGCGATGTTGACTGCAATAATCTTGAAGCTGTGTACCGTATGTTTAACACCGACCATCCCGAAGGCTACACAGGGAGATCACTTTCTGTTTCCGATGTCGTAGAAATAACGGACGGTGACAAAAAAGGATTCTATTTCTGTGACAATATCGGCTTTCAGAAAATCGACTTTGACAGCTCGCTGTGCAAGGATTTGACCGCGACAGAAAAGCTATCCGTGCTTTTGATTCAGCCCGGCAAAGCACCGAGAATGGTCGAGATTCCTGATACTCTTGACGCGATGCAGGAGCTTGTCGGCGGCTATATCGAGGAATATATGCCGTTCGATGATGAAGTCGCCATTATCGTAAACGAGGAAGGAAAACTCAAGGGATTGCCGCCAAACAGAGCGATTTTCGCAGAGGACAGCAAACAGATTGCCGATGTTTTGGTCGGCGATTTCTTTATCGTAAAATCGCCCGTTGATTCTGACAAATACCAGAGTTTGCCGAAGGATTTGGCTAAGAAATACGCTGAAAAATTCAAATATCCCGAAAGATTTTACCGTCAAAACGGTGAGATAAAAGTCCATCAAATCAAACCGAAGGAGCGTTCTGACGCGCGATAAATCAAGAAAAACTATCGAGGGAGAAAACCTATGTCGCATCTAAACAAGCAGTGCGTTTTTACTCCTACCCGTAAAAACACGCTTGTTAGGGGACACTCCCCCTAATACCCCGAAAAAGGAAGGTGATACACAATGCGGAGAACGGTTAAAAAACAGTATTGGCTAACGCCTGACGAGGACGCCGAGCTAAAACGAAAGGCGCGAATGACCTGTCTGACAGAGGCGGCGCTGACAAGATTTCTGATACAAGGCTTTGTGCCGAAGCAAAAGCCGGATAAGAAAGTTGAGGATTTTTTGCACCAGCTCATTATGTTCGGCAATAACCTTGACAGGCTGCTCACCAAAGCCTACTCGCTTAATTATATTGACACGCCGATTCTGCAAAAAGAAATGCAGAAGTGGAATCAGTTTCAGCTTGCGGTAGAGAAAGAATTTCTATGCCCCGAAAAGAGTGATCTGTTTGGCAACAAGTAAACTGTGGGCGGTGAAGTATAACCTCAAAAAAGTTATCGACTATGCCGCCAATCCAAATAAAACACTCAATCCGAAGTTTTCGGATGAACAGTATCAGGCTCTTGCCGATGTTCTGACTTACGCAGAAAGCGAGGAGAAAACCGAACAGCAATTTTTTGTTCAAGGCATCAACTGTAATCCGGCGATTGCTCGTGAGCAATTTGTTGAGGTTAAGGAGAGATTTGGAAAGACAGACGGCATACAAGCCTATCACGGTTACCTAAGTTTCAAAGAGCAGAACATCACGCCCGAACAGGCGCAGGCGATTGGTATGGAGTTTGCACAGAGAGTTTGGGGACAGCGGTATCAGGTGGTAGTGACTACACATCTAAATACCCATCATCTTCATTGCCATTTTGTTCTGAATTCCATTTCCTTTGTTGACGGTAAACGGTGTCGGGAAACCTCTTGGTTTAAATTCCGCCGTATCGCAGACGAGATTTGTCAGGAACACGGCTTGTATTACAACCCCAATCCGAGGAGAAACGTCATAACCGATTATCAACAAACACAGCTCGAAAAAGCCGGTATGCCGACGCGCTACTCTTTACTGCGTGAAGCGATTGATACAGCGATTGAGCATAGCGGCAGCTTGAAAGAGTTTGAAAAGAATCTCCAAAAGCTCGGCTATCAGTATCAGCTCAGCGAGAGCCGCAAGTATTGGACGGTTACGCCTGTTGGAAGAAAGAAGCCTATCAGACTAATCAACCTCGGTGAGAATTATTCCAACGCTGCTAATCGTCAGCGTATTCTTGAAAACAACAGCCGTCTTGACTTAAAGCCGTTTCATCCGCAGACGGTCGTTATCCGTCAGTACCATTTGCCGACACGGGAAGATAGAATCAGAAAGCGCGGCGGTCTTTACGGAATGTATCTCTACTACTGTTACCGCCTCGGCTATCTGCCGAAATATACAATAAAACAAAATACAGCTCGGCTTCATTATCTTCTGCGAGAAGATTTGATGAAGCTGGATAAGCTGACCGCAGAAACAACGCTGCTTGGCAGAGAGAATATTCAATCTGCCGAGCAGCTTGTTATATATAAGCAATCAGTCGAGAATGAAATCCAAACCTTGACCGAGGAACGAACGCAGCTTTGGAAGCAACGGAGGTTAAAGGCTTTTGAAAGCGAACGACCTGAAATTAAGGCTAAAATTTCTTCTCTTACTGATAAACTATGGAAGCTCCGCAAGGAACTCCGACTTTGTGATGACATTCTCACGAGGTCGGGCGAAATACAGCACAACCTTGAACAAGTCATTGCAGAGGAAGAAAAATCCAAAGGAAAGGAGGCGCGCAGTTATGACCAATGGCGGTGACGCTGCCGAACAGGTTGTCAGACTTTCACTTGAAGGCGTTGAGGTCGCGGCAAAATTATCAGGCTCGGCGGCAAAGGAAATCGCACTTTTGCTCATTTCAGTTTTGAAGCAGGAACACAAAACCAAAGGCAAGGCTCGGCTTACCAATATGATTAAGTCCGGCAAGGAGCTAAAGGTTTTTTCTATTCCGCAGAAGGACTTGAAAAAATTTGTGCAGCAGGCGAAGCGATACGGCGTTTTATACAACGTACTCAGAGACAGGAACAACAATTCCGAAAACGCCCCTGTGGATATTATCGCTCGTGCAGAAGATGCTTCCAAAATTCAGCGCATTGTTGACCGCTTTGAGCTTGGCAAGGTTGACAAGGCTTCTATTGTATCAGAGGCGGAGAAGGATATAGCCGAGAGAAAAGAAGCCGAGATTGAACGTCCTGTCAAGACAAAGGGACAGCTTATCGCCGAAGAAGCGATAGGCAAGCCTAACAAGGAAACGCGCAGCCACTCAAACCCCACGGCAGCCAAAACGGACAAAAGCCCTCCGTCAAGGCGTTCCTCAAAGGGGAAATCAACGCGCTCTGATAAGGGTAAAGCCAAACAGCCTGATAAGCCTTCCGTCAGAGAAGAACTTGAACGAATTAAGGCTCAATCAGACAAAAGCAAAGGAGCAGAGCGCAAAGTCCCCGAAAAGAAAACGGAGAAAAAAACTCCGTCCAAAAACAATCAAACAAAGCATAAACAACCAAAACCCAAAAAGAGAAAATCAAAGGAGAGATAAATTCTTATGACAAAAGATTTTATGGCTAACAGAAATAACCGTCAGAATCATCAGCGCGAGCAGATCAGTCCGCAGGAATGGGCGGAGAAAAAGCAGCTTGAGAAAGAGGCTGTGTATCAGATGATTGACAGCACAGCCGAAGAAATTTCCGAAAACCCCGACAAGCTCAAGGCATTTCTGGATGTGCAGGCGCGTATGGACAGATATTCGTCCGCCAACGCTCTGCTCATTTACAGCCAACTTCCCGAAGCGACGCGACTCAAAGACTTCACGGGCTGGGGCGAGGACAATGTGCGCGTGAAGAAAGGCGCAAAGAGCATTTCCATTCTGGAGCCTGTGGAGTACACCAAGAATGATGGCTCAACGGGCATTTCCTACAACGTGAAGAAAATGTTTGATGTTTCACAGACCAACGGCAAGAGGCAGCCTGCTCCTACCCTCAACCGTGATCCGCAGGAGCTTGTCGCGGTAATGATCGATACCTCGCCCGTAGAGGTTGAGATTGTCGATGAAATGCCGCAGCCGAATATGGGCGCGTTCTACAAGAACGAGGACCAGACCTTATATGTCAAGCGCGGTTTCGGCGACGGCGTTTTGCTGTGTCAGAATATCGCACAGGAGCTTGCGTTTGCCCAGCTTTCTATTCAAAGCGACAGCTACAACCGCAGAGAGATGGGCTTCAAGGCTGTGTGCGTCGGCTATATGGTCTGCAAAAAACTCGGCATTGACACCAAGAGTTTTGCCGTCAACCGTATGCCGTCCGACTGGAAGGATATGGACGCGAAAGCTGTTCGCTCCGAGTTGTCGCAGATGCGTTCTGCTTTGGGCGAAATCTATTCCCGTGTTTCCGACGAGCTTTACCGTCAGCAGCAGGCGCGCTCCAAAGACCGCGAGAGATAATCGGGGGTGCTTTTCGTGAAAGAGCCCCATTATCATCTCTACCTCGATGATGACGAGCATGGTATCATCATTCGTTCTCTTAATACGCTGAAAACAGAGCTGATAGAGGACGGCATCACAACCGACGCGGTGGATGACCTGATTGTTAAGGTCGGACACGCGCCGCAGAAAAAGCTCAAGATAGTTGAAAAGAGCATTAATGATGCGAGGTAACGATAAAAAGACCGTTCTGATTTTATCGGTAATAGGTATCGTCCCTGTTGTGTGGCTGGCGTTATGTGTCGCGCCATACGCAAAGGACGGACTTGTAGAGATGTTATCCTCTTTATCGAAAGTCTTTGAAAATCCGCTGAATATCCGTTTGTGTGAGGACAGCCTAAAAACTGTCCTCATTTTTCTTGCCGCTTATATCGTCGGTATCGGCATTTATCTTTCCACACGAAAGAATTACCGTCGCGGCGAAGAACACGGCTCTGCCAAATGGGGCGAAGCTAAAAAGGTAAACAGGAAATACCGTCAGCGTAATGAATTCAAGAACAAGCTGATGACGCAGAATGTACGGATTGGCTTGAACGCCAGACGGCACAGGCGTAACCTCAATACCCTTGTCTGCGGCGGCTCCGGCGCTGGTAAAACCCGTTTCTACTGCAAACCCAACCTAATGCAATGCAACACGTCTTTTGTCATTCTCGATCCGAAAGGTGAGATTTTGAGAGATACAGGCAACTTGCTTGCGGAAAAAGGCTATGAAATCCGTGTGTTGGATTTACTCAATATGGAGCGCAGTCATTGCTACAATCCGTTTGTGTATATCAATAATGACAACGATATTCAAAAGCTGGTAACAAACCTGTTTAAAGCTACAACGCCGAAAGGCTCGCAGAGCAATGATCCCTTTTGGGACACATCCGCTTCTATGCTGCTGACCGCCTTGATGTGTTATCTCCATCACGAAGCGCCTGTTGAAGAACAGAATTTCCCGATGGTAATGGAAATGCTCAGAGCAGGCTCAATTGCAGACGAGGACAGTAACGAGGACACGCCGCTTGATATTTTGTTTCAGCGGCTTGAATACCGTAACCCCGAACACATCGCGGTCAAGTATTACAAGGGCTATCATTCCGGCTCGGCTAAAACGCTGAAATCTATTCAGATTACGTTGATTGCAAGGCTTGAGAAATTTAACCTTGATAGTTTGGCTGCGCTGATGGCAACCGATGAATTGGATTTATCATTGTTAGGCAAGCAAAAGACAGCTTTGTTTGCGCTTATCCCTGATAATGATTCAAGTTTCAATTTTTTGGTGTCTATTCTTTACACGCAGTTATTTCAGCAGCTTTTCCACGATGCCGACTTTGTTTACAAAGGAGCTTTACCTGTTCCCGTTCATTTTTTGATGGACGAATTTGCTAATATTGCGCTCCCTGACGATTTTGACAAGGATTTGGCGACGATGCGCTCTCGCGGCGTTTCCGTCAGTATTATTCTGCAAAACTTGGCGCAGCTCAAGGCGCTGTTTGAAAAACAATGGGAAAGCATTGTCGGTAACTGCGATGAATTTCTCTATCTCGGCGGTAATGAACAGAGTACGCACAAATATGTGTCGGAATTGCTCGGTAAAGAAACGATTGACACCAACACCTACGGCAAAAGTACCGGACACAGCGGTAACTATTCAACGAATTATCAGATTGTCGGCAGAGAGCTGATGACACCCGATGAAGTCAGAATGCTTGATAACGACTATGCTATCCTCTTTATCCGAGGAGAACGTCCTGTAAAGGACTTGAAGTACGATATATTAAAGCATCCCAATGTTGACCTGACAGCCGACGGTAACGGAGGAATATACCGTCACGGCGAGGTTAAAGATGATGTCGCTTCTATTCAGCTTGAGAGCTTTGATGTATCTTGGCTTGACGATGATACGGAAGTATTTGAAACAAGTTATGAACTAAAGTCAAGTGAAGAACTTGAACACGAATTATTTAACGAACAGGAGTAATTTTCAATGAGAAATTTAAAAAAGAAATCCAACCGTCTGCCTATGCAGGGCAAGGTTAAAACAGGCTTTCGTACCTACTGCGCCGTCGTGATTGCGGTTATGCTTGTTGTGAGCTGCTTTACCGTAACGGCGTTTGCGGCAGGCAACGAGGCACTTTCCGCTATCAACAACCTTTCTACCTTTATTTTCGGTCTTATCCGAGCGATTGGTCTTATCCTGACAGGCTTCGGCGTAGTGCAGATTGGTCTTTCGTTCAAATCGCACGATCCGTCACAGAGAGCTAACGGTTTCTTAACCCTTGCAGGCGGTGTCATCATCACCTTTGCAAAGGAAATCCTTAACCTCATTATCGGCTCTTAAACAGACAAGAGGTATGGCTGCTTATGCGGCCATACCTCAAATTTCAAAGGAGGTGCTTTAATGTCCGATAATTGGGTAGTAGGAAACCTACAAAATGCGCTCGACACTTGGAACGCCAAAGTTACCGAGTTATGGTCGCTCATTCTGACCTCTCCCAAAAACTTCAAGGGAGGCGGTATCTGGACAGCGATTACCAACGTCAATACAGCAATGCAGGCAATCGGCACAGGATTGTTGGTGCTGTTTTTCGTTGTCGGCGTAGTAAAAACGTGCGGCAGCTTTACAGACTTGAAGAAACCCGAACACGCAGTCAAGCTGTTTGTGCGATTTGTTTTGGCAAAAGCGGTTGTCACAAGCGGAATGGAGCTGATGACAACCTTGTTTGGAATCGTTCAGAGTATCATCGGTCAGATAATGACTTCGGCAGGCGTAGCGTCCGCAACCAAAACGGTATTGCCGGATGAACTTGTAACAGCGATTGAAAACTGCGGATTTTGGGAGAGTATTCCGCTATGGGCGGTAACGCTGATTGGAGGACTGTTTATTACCATAATGTCCTTTATTATGATAATGAGTGTTTACGGCAGATTTTTCAAACTGTATATGTACACGGCGATTGCCCCCATACCGTTATCCACCTTTGCAGGCGAGCCGACACAGAATGTTGGCAAGAGCTTTCTCAAAAGTTACTGCGCTGTCTGCTTGGAAGGCGCGGTTATCGTATTAGCCTGCATCATCTTTTCGCTGTTTGTGTCCTCACCGCCTGTTGTGGCGACTGACGCTGCCCCTGTCACAATGGTATGGGCATATATCGGCGAGTTGGTATTTAATATGCTCGTGCTTGTAGGCACAGTTAAAATGTCTGACCGTATCATTCGTGAAATGATGGGACTATAACTTTTAGAAAGGAATTTACTTATGGAAGTAAAAATCAATAGAGAAATCCGTAACTACACAGAAGCCGTATTCTTTGGTCTGTCACTCCGACAGATCATTTTTTCTGCTTGTGCGTTAGCGGTGGCGGTAGCTGTATTCTTTCTGTTAAAACCCACGCTGGGTACAGAAACCACTTCGTGGATTTGTATTCTCGCCGCAGCTCCCTTTGCGGCGCTGGGCTTTATCAAGTACAACGGTATGACCGCCGAGAAGTTTGTCATTGCTTGGGTAAAATCCGAATTTCTTACCCCTAAAAAGCTGACGTTCAAAGCTACAAACACCTATTACGAGGTGATGAAGCCGAGCATTGAGAAAAAACAAAAGGAGGCTATGAAAGCCAATGATTAAGACACTTCGCAATATTTTCAGACAGGACAAGCAAAAGTTTGTCGTTCCGAAGGGCGTTCAGGACGTTATTCCTGTTACCGCCATTTATGACGACGGTATCTTCCAAATCGGTAAAGACAAGTTTACCAAAACCTTTAAATTTACCGATATTAACTATGCCGTCGCTTCCCGTGAGGACAAGGAAGAAATGTTCCTTGAATACTCCGAGCTGCTCAACAGCTTTGACAGCGGAGCGACAACGAAAATCACCATTAACAACCGCAGACTTAACCGCCTTGATTTTGAGAAATCAATTCTGATTCCCCTCACGGGCGATGCTCTTGACATCTACCGTACAGAGTACAACAATATGCTCCTGGAAAAAGCAACAGGAGCAAATTCAATGGTGCAGGACAAGTATATCACGGTATCCGTCTGCAAGAAGAACATCGAGGACGCCCGTACCTATTTCAATCGCGTCGGCAACGATATGATTACTCATTTGAGCAAGCTCGGCAGCAAGTGTACAGAGCTTGATGCAGAGGAGCGTTTGCGTATCTTCCACGACTTCTACCGTGTCGGCGAGGAAAGCACCTATCACTTTGACATCAGGGACAGCCGCAAAAAAGGACACAGCTTCAAGGACTATATTTGCCCTGACAGTATGGAATTTGAAAAGGACTATTTCAAAATCGGCGACAGATACGGCAGAGTGCTCTTTATGCGTGACTACGCTTCATATATCAAGGACAGTATGATTTCCGAGATTACCGAGCTTAATCGCAATTTGATGTTGTCGATTGACGTTATTCCTGTCCCGACGGACGAAGCCGTGAGAGAAGCGGAGAGCCGCTTGCTCGGCGTTGAAACCAATATCACGAATTGGCAGCGCAGGCAGAACTCCAACAACAATTTTTCCGCAACCGTTCCCTATGATATGGAGCAGCAGAAAAAGGAAATGAAGGAGTTTCTCGACGATCTGACTACCCGTGACCAGCGTATGATGTTCGCCGTGCTGACGATGGTACACACGGCGGATACAAAGGAACAGCTCTACAATGACACGGAAGCCATTTTGACAACGGCGAGAAAGCACCTTTGTCAGTTTGCGGTTTTGAAGTATCAGCAGATGGACGGACTAAATACCGCAATGCCATTCGGCGTTCGCAAAATTGACAGTTTCCGCACTTTGACTACCGAATCCCTTTCCGTGCTTATGCCTTTCCGTGTGCAGGATGTATTCCACGAAAACGGTATCTATTACGGTCAGAATGTTATTTCAAAGAATATGATTATCGCTGACCGCAGACAGCTCTTGAACGGTAATGCTTTCGTCCTCGGTGTATCCGGCGGCGGTAAATCGTTCTTCGCAAAGGGCGATATTGTTAATATCATTCTCGCAACGGGAGCCGACGTAATTATCGTAGATCCCGAACGTGAGTACGGAGCGCTTGTCAACGCTCTCGGCGGTGAGGTTATCAATATCTCCGCAACATCTAAAAACCATATCAACGCTATGGATATGTCGGAGGAATACGGCGACGGCGCAAACCCTGTTATCCTCAAATCCGAGTTTATTATGTCCCTCTGCGAACAGTTTGTACCTCTCGGAGCAAAGGAAAAGTCAATCATTGACCGCTGTACCGCCAATGTGTATCGCTCTTATCAGCAGAGCAACTACACAGGCAAGGTGCCGACCTTACAGGATTTTCGAGAGGAATTACTCAGGCAGACAGAGCCGGAAGCACAGGATATTGCTCTGGCTATCGAGCTGTTTACCGACGGCTCACTTAACACCTTTGCCAAGCAGACGAATGTGGATACCGACAATCGCCTTATCTGTTACGATATTCTTGACCTTGGCAAGCAACTTATGTCAATCGGTATGCTCGTTGTTATGGACAGTATTCTCAATCGTATCACGCAGAACAGAGCGAAAGGAAAGGCAACATTCATCTTTATTGATGAAATCTATCTCCTGTTCCAGCACGAGTATTCCGCAAACTTCCTCTTTACTCTTTGGAAACGTGTTAGAAAGTACGGCGCATTTGCGACGGGTATCACGCAGAACGTCGATGATCTGCTCCAGAGCCATACTGCAAGAACAATGCTCGCCAATTCCGAGTTTATCGTTATGCTGAATCAGGCTTCCACAGACAGAGAGGAGCTTGCGCACCTGCTTAACATCTCGGATTTACAGCTTTCGTATATCACGAATGTTGACGCAGGACACGGACTGATTAAGGTCGGCAGCTCGCTTGTACCGTTTGCGAACAAATTCCCGAAGAATACTCAACTCTACAAGCTGATGACCACCAAGCCGGGCGAAGGCACGGCAGCCTAAAGAAAGGACAATCACTATGAGCAAGAAAATTTTGATTATTCTGATTGCGGTGCTTGTCGCTGTCTGCGGTGTCAGCACCTATTTTCATATCAGAAACAGAACTGAATCCGAGGAAAACAAGAAAACCTATGAAACCGTAGCCGAAGAAATTTCGGCTACGGAGGACAGCACAGCCGCCCCCACAAGTGAGGCGGCTGTCAATCCTTATACGGCGGGTATGGGAAACGGCAGCGGCGGCTCGCAGAGCTACACCAATACAATGACCTCCGCCCAAAATTCCGATATGGTCGGTTGGATTAAAATTGACGGCACTAATATCAACTACCCCGTGATGCATACACCAAACGAGCCTGACTATTATCTCAATCACGATTTCTACAAGAATCAGTCTGTTTACGGCTGTCCTTATGTGCAGGCAAATTGTGATGTCAACACGCCCTCGGACAATGTTATCATATATGCCCATCATATGAACGACGGCTCAATGTTCGCTAATTTGGAACTGTTCAGAAGCAAAGATTTTTGGAAATCCCACAAGAAAATCAGCTTTGATACGCTTGACAAAAAAGCGAGCTATGACATTCTTGCCGTGTTTGCCGTCCCCGTGGATGAGAGCGATAAGAACACATTTAAGTTTTATGAATTTGTCAACGCCTACGATCCCGACCACTATGTCAAATTTGTGAGCAGATGTAAGGCTTTGTCGTTCTACGACACAGGCGTTTCCGCTAAATACGGAGATAATCTCCTGACGCTTTCCACTTGCGAATACACGCATAACAATGGCAGGTTGGTAGTTGTGGCGAAAAGGAAGTAGGCGATACAATGTCCGATATAAAAACAAGAGATACGGTCAAGGGTACAATCCGAACGCTTGATAAGGGTAAGATTGCCGCCACCCGTATGAAACGAGCCTATACCCAGACAAAGGACAAAGCTGAACATTCCGTTGAAGCCGAGGAGCATAATGCAGCCGAGTACGCTTCCGACAGAATGGAATCCGGCACAAAACGCGGTGCGGAAGAAACCGTCCACCAGACCAAGAAAGCCGTTAAGAAAGGCGCTGATAAGGTCAAGGACAAGGTGGAACAGAAAATTGAGGACAGAGTTAAGAAAAAAGCGGAGAACAAAGCTGAAAATACCGCTAAGGACACGGTTAAAAATTCAGCCGAGCGAGCTTCTAAAAACGCCGCCAAAAAATCCGCTGAAAAATCTGTTAGGTCAACTTCTTCCAGAGCAACAAACGCGGGACGAAAAAGTATCCGCACCGTGGAGCAGACCGCATCCAAATCCGTAAAACAATCGGCTCGTTCCGCAGGAAAACAGACGGTAAAGACAGCGCAGAAAGGTACAGTCAAAACGGTCAAGACTTCCGTGAAAACAGCAGAGAAAACATCAAAAGCAGCTATCAAAACTACAAAGCAAGCCGCTAAAGCCGCAGAAAAAACAGCAAAAGCGACGGCGAAAGCGGCGCAAAAGGCAGCTAAAGCCGCACAACAGGCGGCGAAGTTAGCGGTGAAAGCAGCTAAAGCGGCAATCCAGCTTTTGATTAAGATAATCAAGGCAATCATAGCGGCTTTACAAAAACTCATTTCAGCTATTATCGCCGGAGGTTGGGTATCTGTTGTCGTGATTCTGATTATTTGTATGATTGCTCTTTTATGTTGGAGCGTGTACGGCTTATTCGCTTCTGCGAATGCAAATGACGGCGAGTACACAATGCACAACATCATTACTCGTATTAACAATGAGTACAACGAGAAAATCACAGAGATAAAGACCGACAACCCTCACGACAAGCTCGTAATGTCAGGCTCAAAAGCCGAATGGAAGGAAGTCCTTGCAATTTATGCTGTTGCCTACAATATGACAGATCTCCACCCTGCCAATCCTGATGAAGTACAGGTCGTTACCCTTGACGAAAGCAAGGAAGAATATATCCGTAATCTGTTTTGGGAAATCAATAAGATTGACCATAAAATAGAAAAATATACCGAAACCGAACAGGTTGAGAAAAAACAAGAGGACGGCAGTACCAAAAAAGTCAAAAAGAAGGTCGAAAAGAAAGCTCTTTATATCACGGTATCGCACGTTGACCTTGAAACGATGATGGATAAGAAAGGATTTACCGATGAACAAAAGAAAATGTGTCGGCAGATTCTTTCTGATGAGAATAACGATTTGTGGCGCGAGCTTCTTTACGGAGTTACAAGCTCAAACAGCGACATTGTTCTCATTGCTCAAGAACAACTCGGTAACGTCGGCGGTCAGCCTTATTGGAGTTGGTACGGTTTCAGCTCCCGTGTGGAATGGTGCTGTTGTTTCGTGAGTTGGTGCGCTAATGAATGCGGATATATAGAAAGCGGTACTATTCCGATGTACTCGGTTGTCGATACGGGCGTCGATTGGTTTAAGAATAAAGAGCAATGGCTTGACGGCTCGGAGGAGCCTGAGCCGGGTATGATTATCTTTTTTGACTGGGCGGACGACGGACTTGACGGCAGCGGCGACCACACAGGAATCGTTGAAAAAGTTGAGAACGGCAGAGTTTATACAATCGAAGGCAATTCAAGCGATGCCTGTCAAGAAAATTCCTATACTATTGGGTATTATGAAATACTCGGCTATGGTGCTCCGGCGTACGTTTCTAACGGGTGAAAGTCCCGAATCCGCCCGACAGCGGGAAGGATATAGCTGAACACCAAGGGTGTCCGCCGTGAGGCGGAATCTGAAGGAAGGTGTAGGCAAATCTGTGGTCTGACGAACAGAAATCACATAAGGCTATGTACAGGGGTAAGTTCGCCAAACAGAACAAAGCCCAATAGCTGTACGGAACTGTGCATAGTAGATGTGGCAGATGTATGCAGGGAAAGAAACGTGTGGTACTCGGGGAGGTCTCGTCAGCGGCGGAAACAGAGTAAGAAGCCGTAGTAACAACGAATGACGAGAAGTCAGCAGAAGCCATAGTACCGAGACAGTTGCAAACGTCACGGGAAGGGCTGAACTTTAGGAGATGTCAGGAAATGAATGCAACCGAAAGCAAATTTAAGGACAGACAATTTCAAAAAGAAGGTCATCTGCAAAAGGTATCTGCGGAACAGAGAGAATATGTAGAGGCGTTCGCTTGTCGGAGGATTGCTGAAAGCACCGACATCATCACAGACTTGCAGACGACAGGGCTGTTAGAGAAGATTTTACACAGAGACAACCTTAACAAGGCGTACAAGAAAGTAAAATCCAACAAAGGCTCGGGCGGTGTAGACGGAATGTGCGTGGAAGAACTTTTGACGTACCTGCGTGAGCACGGCGGAGACCTTAACCAACAGATATTAGAGGGAAAGTACAAGCCCAACCCTGTCAGAAGGGTAGAAATACCCAAAGAAGAAAAGGGAAAGTTTAGAAAGCTGGGAATACCGACAGTAGTTGACCGAGTATATCAGCAGGCGATTACGCAGGTATTAACACCGATTTTCTAGGAACAGTTTTCGGAAAACAGTTTTGGCTTTCGCCCGAAAAGAAGTGCGCACGACGCGCTGAAACAATGCCAAAGGAACGCAAACGACGGGTACGTCTATGTGGTGGATATGGACTTGGAAAAGTTCTTTGACAACGTGTGTCAGAGTAAGCTAATCGAAGTATTATCAAGAACCATAAAGGACGGCAGAGTAATTTCCCTCATACATAAGTATATGAATGCGGGAGTAGTGTCCAGGGGATTATTTGAAAAGACAGAGGTCGGCGTGCCACAAGGAGGACCGTTGAGTCCGCTGTTGAGTAACATTATGCTGAATGAGCTGGACAGGGAATTGGAACGCAGAGGACACCGCTTTGTACGCTATGCAGATGATTGTATGATATTCTGCAAGAGCAGAAAAAGCGCCGAACGCACTCTGAGAAATATCCTGCCGTACATTGAAGGGAACCTGTTCCTCAAGGTTAACAGAGAGAAAACCTGTGTGTCTCACATCAGCAAGGTGAAGTATCTGGGCTATACGTTCTACAATCATAAGGGCTTCCGATTCAGAGTACACACGAAGTCGGTGGAAAAGATGAAGAAGAAATTTAAAGAACTGACGAACAGAAGTAAAGCTTGGAGTAACGAAAACCGAATACTTAAACTGAAACAGTTTATCATAGGTTGGGTAAATTACTTTAAGTTAGCAGATATGAAACAACTGTTACGGGAAACGGATAAATGGTTACGCCACCGAATCAGGGCAATCTATTGGAAACAATGGAAGAAACTTAAAACCAGAATAAGAAAACTGAGAAATCTGAACTTACCTGAATGGTTAGTGTTTGAGATAGCGAACTGCCGTAAAGGAATATGGCGGTCAGCCGCAGTGCTGAACCGAGCGCTTACCAACAAAGAAATAGCCAATCTCGGATATATATCCTTGACCGGCTATTATCTGCAAGTATGTGAAAACTAAGGAACCGCCGTGTACCGAACGGTACGCACGGTGGTGTGAGAGGTCGGGGGATTACTCAAATCCCCCTCCTACTCGATTGTAATGATTATTATCTTAAGCTAAAGTTTTTAAGACTATTTTAACACAGAAAATATTATCAGATTCTTTATAATCGAATGACATATAACCATTGTACTTTTTAACAATACGCTTAATGCTTTTTATTCCATATCCGTGTATTGATGATTTTTCCTTTGTTGTAAAAAGTCTTCCGTTATTAATAATTGGAGCCTCATCGCACGAATTGCTTAATTTAATGGTAATATAATTTGCATTTGTGGGATATATCAGTAACTCAATGTTTTTATCTGTCGATTTATCACTTGCTTCAAAAGAGTTTTCAAGCAGATTATCTAAAATTGCAGTCAAATCGTTATCAGAAATGAAAGAGAAGTCAATGTCTCTTATATCACAGAAAAAATCAATTTTGCTTTTCTTAAATGTTGATAAATACCTATTGATGATTGCATTAACTAAGTTGTTACTACTGTATTTCTTAATATATTTTATATCATAGTTGCCATACAGATTCTCAATGTATTGGTTGATTCCATCGTTATTGTTTGATTCAGATAATTCTTTAATGGACATCAAATGACGTTTTATATCATGTATTAAAATATTAGAATCTTCATACTGATTTTGAAGTATTGAATAATATGCTGTATCTATTTCCGATTTTTGCTGTTGCAGCTTTAATTCCGCATTTTGTTGTTCGGCTTTGATTGTTGATTCGTGTACCCAGAATACTATTATATTTGAGTACATTAAGATTATGGTGGCAATACAAAATAGAATATAGGTAGAATTGTCAGTGTTGTTTGTTTTGGCTACATAGAAAATGCCGATTAACATTAAAATTGATGAAATTGGTAGTAAGAAGAGCAGGGAGCTTTTTGCGTTAAATTTAAAATTATTTTGCTTAAACGAGATTTTTGAAATAATATATGTAAGAATAAAATAAAGAATTTTTGAACTGGCACTTTGCAAAATTAAGATAATATCATTTCCGGTATAATCAAGAATATCAATGTTAAATATCAGTTTGGATAAATAAACAATACAAAATTCAGTAACAATCATTAAAGCACACAAAATAACTGTACTAAAAATAGACTGAAGAACACTACTTTTGTAACATAAAAAACACAATAAAAAATTACATAACAAAAACATTATTAAATTTAAATTTGGTGTTTTTATTTGATTGGATACAAATTGTAATAAAAATGATGACGAGAAGAAAATAGATATAATTTTAGAAGAATACTTTGCTTCAAATTTATTTGTAAAATAAATATAGGAAATTAGCGTCTCAAAAATGTAGATAAAGAAATAACAAACAGCAGTCATTGAATACCTCCGGCAAAGTCAAAGAATGATTTTTTAAACTCAAGATATTTACGTTGAGATATACAATTAACTTCCAATGGATCAGTAGATGTTTTAAAGGTGATAACATTTCTATTAAAGTTAATTATATTCTGTAGATTCACCACAAAGCTTTTATGTGAATAAACAAAACAGTTAGGTTGGTTAATTATTTTAAGCCATTCTAAAGGTTTCTTGTTTGTGGTAAATTTGTGTTTTTCGGTTACAATAAAAGAACCGTGTTTTTTGTTTTCAATATAAAGAATCTCTCTCGTTTTTATTCGATAGATTTCATCATAGTTTTCAATAACAATTTCTTTACTGATATGCTTATAATAATCAATAGCTTCAAGAAAATTTTTATTAAAGCGATTAATATCAATGGGCTTTGATAGATATCTAAAAACATTTATTTTCATAGCTTGATCAAGGTAATCAGAAAAAGAAGTAAGAATAATGACGATTACATCTTGATTTAGTTCTTTTAGTTTTTCGGATAACTTTAATCCGCTGATTCCCGGCATTTCAATGTCAATGATAGCGATATCATAACATATATTTTCGTGTATAATAAAATCCGCATTAGTATGAGAATCAATACTGAATTCTATGTTTTTTTCTTTCTCTATTCTATTTATTAGCGACTGAACTTGGCTAAGGATTTGTTTGTCATCATCACAAATAAGTATCTTTAACACAGTAAATCCCCCATTTCGATGTGTATTATACATCAAAATGGGGGATTTGTCATCTGATTTTTTTCTTTCTAATAAAATATAGCACCATATCATTAATCATTTCGATTGCTTCATCATTACACAGTTTTAAGTTGTCAATGAGTACTTTAGGCACATCATTGGTACGAATAGTTCCAAGCAGAAAGTAGTCGGGCGTCGTTGATAGGGCAATGCAAATATCTGAAAAGGATTGTAAGCTTGGAATGGATTTACCGTTTTCAATATTAGAAAGATAATTATTAGAAATACCTGCTTTTTCAGCGACTACGCATTGTTTCAATCCTAGTTCATGTCTGCGTTGAGCTATATGTTTTCCAAGGATATTAAAATCTATTTCCATTATCTAACCCTCCTACTATAAGATTAACAGGGGAAACGCATAATGTTAACAGACGAAAAATGTAAAAATATACTATTAGTTCAAAATATTAAATTATTTTTAGATTTTTACACTTTTATTTGTATATTTATTTGTCGTAATATTTCAAATATAATTATCAATTTGGCCTTTTTTCATATCGTTTTTGCCAAATTTAACATTTGAAAGACATATTGTGATATGGTTAATACAAATAAATAAGGGGATGTTGGAAATGAAAAGAATTTTTAATTTATTATCAAAGGTATCTGTAGGTTTCCTGACTTTAGTAATTGTAGGATTTGCCAATTCTTCTGGATGTTATCTTTTTTATCAACCAAAAGCACCAAAATCAATTAATGATTACAAGTTGTTGAAATAATGAGAGAAAAATCCAATAAAATAGCAAGATTTTTATTTAATAATGATTTAAACGAAGAAAAGATAGAATTGTATGGGTTTGCAATATACATAGTCATTTCATCACTATTACATATAGGAACACTGCTATTTATCGGATGGCTTTTCGGAATGGTAGTCGAGAGCGTTATTTTTTATGCATCGTTTATTGCTGTACGAAAATTTGCCGGTGGATATCATGCTATGACGCCATTAAGATGCTATTTGTTTTCTACTATTACAATCTTTATTAGTTTGCTGCTCTTACAGCAATTATCTAATTTTAGTAAGACAATCACTTGTGTTTTTATTTTATCAGCGTCGGTTTCTATAATTTGTATAATTGTTTTGTCGCCTTTAGATAGCGGAAATAAGCCCATTAGTGACAAAAAAGAGAAGAGGCTATATAAAGTTATATCAAGTATCAATTCTGTTGTGCTTTTTTTGGTATCTTTATGTCTGCTGTGTGTTAACGAACAATATGGACTTTCTGTTATGTTAGGTTTATTCCTTAGTGCAGCGGTTCTTGTTATGAGAGTAGCTCAAATAAAAAAACACAATTAAAATATTGTATTAATATAAATACTGCGATATTGAAGGTGATAAAACTTGAGCTTTATAAAATTAAATAAGGAGGTGTAATACACAAGCTATCAAACTTATATTAACAAATTAAAATTATCAATTTATTCTACAAATTAAAAGAATGAAAAAGGAGTTGAATTTTATGAAAAATAAAATATTTACTAAATTATTTTCTTGCCTTTTTGCAATTGTTTCTGTTTTCTCTATTGGAATGACAATGGCAAGCGCAATCGGTAATGTTTCCGACCAAATTAAAACATATACATATAACGGTGATGGAGGAGCTCTTGCTACACATTTAAGAGAAAAGCGGGATGCAACATCTTCATATATAAAGAATTATTCAACATCAAAAACAGCTTTATCAGCGGGTGTTGGTAGAGCAAAAAAGACAGACAACGGTTATATGGCAGACAGGTACTATAAATCTGCCAATAATGCTTTTAATATGAGTAAATTAAAAAGTGTAGCCATTGGACAAGAAAAATATCTTCCCAACTATGTGTATGAAGATGGATATAGTTATGCTAATATTCATTTTTATCCCAGTAAAGCTGGCTATATAAAAATTGCATGGAGTCCTGATAGCGTATAATATAAGGAAAGGTGCGCAAATTTTTAAATTTACGCACCTTTATTATATTGGTAAGGAGAGATAATTATTGAAGAAAATAGTTATTATATCATTAAGTTTAGTTGTATGTTTAATTATCGTAGCAGCATTATTATTAAAACTGAATATCAATATATTCAATGAGAGTGATCTGAATAATAAGTCTACTGAGCAAAATACAATTTCTGCTACCACAAATGACAGTGATCAAAAATTTTTTCATGCAAAATTAGAGGAAGGAGCAAAAGCCAGAATAGTTGCTGCTGCTAATCCGGATGGCTCTGATAACACTTTCGATCTTGAAATATCATTTAATAAATTGTCAGTATCAAAAGAGAAAGGCGACTTTGATTTAATAAAAAATCATAACAAAGAAGTCATAGATGAGAATGGCACAATTACTAACGGTTATTCTTATGTTGTGATGAATGTCACATTAAGTAATATTAGTGGACAAGAATTTGAAACAACATTAAATAATATGTTACTGTGTGCTAATAACATATCGGAATATTTCGAATTACGTTCGTATAACAGCGATCAAAACATCGAATCTGATAAGGATTATTATGTTATTAATTTTACGAAGAAATTCAAACAAAATTATAATTTAGTATATATTATTGATGATAATATTTTGAATAATAATTCAAACAAAGAGATGTTGCTTCTTTGTTCGTTTGTTAATAGTATGCCGGATTTGGAAAATATACCAATCGTGAAGAAAAACTAAAAGGGGGGGTTCAACGAATATGTTAAAGATAGAACTGAAAAGAGCCTTTATAAACCGAAGTTTTATTGTCGCTTTAATTATAGGTATCATTATCTGCTTGTGGCATTTTTTTGAATATATTTTCCCCTATGTAATAGATAGTAGTTGTTTAAGCGTAGAACCGGAAAATACATTCTTTCCCTTAATTTCTTTTAACTGTTGGATAGGTGGGAATTTTGTCTCCGTACAATCATATTTATACTTTCTTTTGTTACCGCTAATTGCAACACTTCCTTTTGGGAACTCTTATGTTACAGATAAAAAAACTGGTTATATCAAGAATATTTATACAAGAACGAAAAAACAGGGTTATATTTTAGCAAAGTATATTGCCGTTTTTTTGTCAGGAGCAGCAGCGGTAGTATTACCTTTGTTAATTAATTTTTATTTAACTTCGTTAGTCCTTCCTTCAATTACGCCTGATTCTGCAAGCTATAGTAGCGTAGTTTTTTCATATAGCAAGTGGAGTAATCTTTTTTATAATAATCCCTTTGTATATGAATCACTGTATATGTTAATTACATTTGTTTTCTCAGGGTTAATATCCTCAACAGCATTGATCATTAGTTTTTTTGTAAACAATAAACTTATAGTTGCATTTGCTCCGATGATTATATATGTCTTTTTATCATCCTTAGCGGATATAAGCGGTTTTCAAAATATTGATTTGATGAGAACAATAAATCCCACTCAGGGATATGGTGACACTGCATCAGTACTAATATATACCTTTATATTGTTTTTCGTTACAATTATTCCGTTTTATTTTTATGAGGTGAAAAGTGATACTCTTTAAAAAGATGAATCAATATCATCTTGACGTGTTCTCAAAAACACACTTGATTAGTTATATTCTTGTTGCTATTTTATCGTTTGTATTTATAAAAATTGATTTTGACAACAAATCATATATGCTAAATGCCGCTTCTATTTGTTCGGCTGATTTGATGTATAGTATAAAGGATAATTTGCTTTTTATAACAATTATAACAGCTGTATTTATATATATTACTTTTAGGGACTTTGATTACCAATTTTCATATAATGTTGTCTTACGATATTCTGAAAGAAAACATTTATACAAATCTCAGTTGTTTTGCATTATATACAAAAGCGTGATTAGTTCACTTTTTGTTATACTAATTCTTTTTGTGGAATCTTTTTTGTTAACAAAGAAAATAATAAACTGGAATTTGGAAAGCAGCTACTATGGATTTGTGAACGGGAAAACGTACAATCATTCGATATATGTGTTTTGCTTTTTACTAATCTTTTATGTGTTTTCATTTGTTTGTTCACAAATGTTAGTTGGATTATGCTTTCGCTGGATAAAGATAAACAATTACTATATGTTTTTTTCATTGTTTGCTTTTGTTGGGATTATTATGGCAATCAATAGAATGATGATAATATATGATTATACAGACTATGGATTTTCAATTTTAAATACACTTCCGTACATTATATTTTTTATAATTATCTTTGCTATATCATTGATTATTATGAATAAAACAGTTCCAAAGAGGGAGTTCTTTTAATGAACATAAATATGCTAAAAAAGTTAGTATTTCTCGATTGGATATTGGGAATAAAAAGAAGATGGTTGTATTATGTTATAGCTATTATTATCTTTATTATTGAAATAGGTTATTTTATCTCTCGATACTACGCATTTCGTGTTGGAGGAACGATAACATCTCAGCCGGGCGTGATAGATTGTATATTATTTGTTTTTAATGGAAGCGAAGAATACAAAATAGAAAGCGGGTTGGCATTTAATATACCTTCGCTTTGGCTGCTTTTGAATCTCTTTAGTATGTATGTAGTAGGATATTATCCAATTGAAAATCTTAAAAAGTATTCAGCTCAAATTTTAATAAGATGCAATAATCGTGTTGAATATTGGATAAGTAAAATAATATGGTGTATTTTCACAGTTGTAATTTTCTATCTTTTATTATTCGTTATCGCTACAATTTTTGTTGTTTTTTTAGGAGATTTTTCTGTTCTCTTGCATAATGATATTTGTGAAAATATTATGGGTATCAATACCGAAAATATGACTATATTGAGGTTATTGACTCCGTTTTTGATATTACTTATGATGGCTATTGTTCAAGTGAATGTCAGTATATTGCTATCTCCTGTAACAGCAAATCTTATAATGGTTATCTATATGGTATGCTCAGTGTATTATAGCAATAATTTTTTTGTTTATAATTACTGTATGTATAGCAGAATTTTTCAAAATAGTGCAGACAATATAATCGCACTTGTCACTGCACTTATATTTTCGCTACTTTTACTGATAATTTCATCAGTTTTAGCTTTAAAAAAATCTTCCAAAATTGATATTTGTTAGAAGGGATATATATGAAAATTAAGATTGAAAACCTGTCAAAAACAATAAAGAAAACTACAGTGTTAAGCAATATTAATGTGAGTTTTGAAAGTGGAAAAATTTACGGTCTTGCAGGTAAGAACGGTTCAGGAAAAACAATGCTTATGCGGACAATTTGCGGACTAATTATGCCATCTGAAGGAAACATCTATTTTGATGATAAAGAAATGCACCGTGACTTTTCTTTTCCACCGAGTTTGGGAACTCTAATTGAGTACCCAAGTTTTATTGATAGTTATACAGGATTTAAAAATCTGCAAATTATTTCGAGAATAAAAAATTTAATTAGTGACGAGGAAATAAGAAAAACACTTGAAAGCGTTGACCTTGATCCCGAAGATAAAAAGAGCTTTAAAAAGTATTCTTTGGGAATGAAACAAAAACTCGGCATAGCTTGTGCAATAATGGAAAAACCGGATTTAGTGATACTTGATGAACCATTTAACGCTTTAGATGAAAATTCCGTGAATAGAGTAAAAAGTATTATTTTGAATGAGAAAGACAGGGGTGCAATAGTTATTGTTTCCTGTCACGATAAAGAAGATCTAATTAGTTTGTCTGATAAAATATATTACCTGCGAAACGGCTGTGTAACAACATCGGAGGTTATAGATCATGAGAAGTAAAAAGTCCTTGTGTATAAGTTTATTTTTATGCATCCTAATAGCTTGTTTAGCTGTGTTGAGTGTATTTCAAATAATTCGAGTTAACACTCGATTCCCTCAAACATCAATCATTAGTACAAAGTTGGGAGAGTATTTGGAATTTGATAATCTAAATTTGAAGGCAACTTCGTATGAAAAGATACCTTATAAAAGTATAAGCAATAATAATGAGTTAAAATCTCTTGTGAATCAGATTGACGATGGAGAGGTTAATCTTATAAAAACATCAATTATGATTGAAAACAACACAAATGATACAATCGAATTCCCTTTGTATGATGTGATTCTTCAATCAAATAGTTGGGCAAATGCTATTAACCTTGATACTTTTAAATATTTCAATAATAACAGCTCTTTGCTAATAAAAATTATGCCAAGTGAAAGTATAGAACTCATTCTGCCTTATTTGATTCATCAGATACAGTTTTCTAATGAAGATTGGAGGGGAGTTCAGAAGAGAAATTTCCAATTAGTGTTTTCTTTGTACCCACAAAAAAAGCTTATTGAATTGAATTAAAATTGAAAGGAGGCAAGTTAGTATAAAAATATCAAAGTTAAAAGAGGATTATAAAACACCAACTAAAGAATTCCACGAAAGAGATGTATGTTAAATAATAAAAGGAGATGTATATATGCAGTTCGATGAATTTTTTTTAGAATTAAAAAAAGAATTTGACAAAATAACGCTAACAGATGAACAACTCAAAGAAATAATACATAAAATGCGTATAGAAGTTAGTAAAATGGATGCCGAGAATCATAATGAATAAGATTTATATTTGTCATAGAGAAATATGATGATGGAATTTAAAAAGGTTTGTTGATTTTGTTTAATGAGTATATTTGGTAGTAATAAAAAACAAAGTTTTGGTGTATTTATAAGCACTAAAAGAATTGAAAAAGGGATTTCGCTTAGACAATTTGCTAAATCAATTCAAATATCCCCTGAATATCTTTCAAAAATTGAGAACGAGTTAAGAGCGGTTCCTAAAGATGAAATAGTTAAAACAATAGCCGAAAAGCTACATTTGAATAGTGATGAAAGAGAAATTCTTTTCGATTTAGCTGCGGAATCTAAACCATATGTGTCGTTGGCATTAGATTTGGTTGAATATGTCAAAGAAAACGAGATGGTTTATAAAACCTTGAGAATAGCTAAAAGGTATGAATTAAAAAACGAAGAATGGCAATATATATTCGATTATATATTAAAGAACCACATGTAAATGATAAACAAAAGAATGTCTAAGTACAGCTGCTTAGATTTTCTTTTTGAAATCAATGTGTACATTATGTACACACAAGTGAGGTGCAAATAGTTGATAAGAACCAATGGAAAAGTATTATATCAATTTGATATTCGATGTCCTTGTTGTAATCGAAAATTAATGGTACTAAACTTATCAAATTATGAAAAACCAATTGTACATATATCAAGTAAGGATGAGTTAGGTGTACATAACACGGAAACAAGGTGTTATATATGTAAGTCGTTTGTGGCAATTGATATTAAAAATTAAATTAAAGACTTAGTACGAGCCTACAGCCGGAAACGCTGATTAACTTAATCAGTAGGAACGAGCTTATGAAATGCCGACAAGTTTATAGCTTTTAATGCTATATCCTGTTGGCGTTATTTTTTTGCCTTTTTTGCGTTAAAAGCGGAAAGAGCAAAATGTTTAAAAGGATTAGAAGTCCGCCGTTCAGTTTGGATTTATAAATTAAAATTGAACGGAGGATTTAATTGTCTATTTATTATATTGAAGATAAAAACGGTGATTTCTTCTCCGCCGATGGAAAGAGAAGATTTATTAGGTTATCGGGAAAGGCGGCTTATGAGTATTTGTCTACCCATAAAGGAAAGAGATTTTATAAGCTGACTTCCGAGCAAAAAAACGAGGATAGTGTATTCGTTGAAATTCCGATTTCCAAGATTAGCAATATCCGCAAGGACGAACGCCACACTCAATATGTTGCTGACTGTAAAAAGGAAAGTCAAATCAGCGAGGTTTCCTTATATGACATTCAAGAGGACAAAAACGGCGAAAGATGCAAAGGCGAGGAATTGATTGAAGATTGCAGTACGAATGTTGAGGATGCTGCTATACATAAAATTCAGCTTGAAAAGCTGTACCAAGCAATACAATCGCTTCCAAAGGACGAACAGGAGCTTATTGCTTGTTTATACAATGACGCGCCTATGACGGTCATAGATTTGTCAAAGGAATGGAATGTCCATTATTCCACAATCAGCCGCAGGCATAAGGCTATTTTAAGAAAATTGAAAAAATTTTTAAAATAGTCTGCAAAAAATTCTGAAAAAGTGTGGAATACAGGAGTAGAGGGGTAAATTCCCCTCAATGCCTACCATTTGGCAAGATCTTTGACAACCGAATAACAGCACATCAGATACTTTCCCTTTGTTGTCCGTGACGGACAAGCTACAGAAGCGAACGCTGCTTTGCAGCCTTTAGGACTTCGACCTTGATAGGCACAATCAAGGAAGGCGATGACAGACAGAGGGTATAATGAAACTTCTGTTTAGTCACAGTCCGAGCGTGATAAAACCGTCGCAGGCAATGAGAACGGCTATGGGCGATCCTCATAGTAGCTGAAATGCTAATGAGGTCAATATGCGTTGACCGTCTGATGTGTTCCCGTTCGGGGGAGTTGAGAACAAATACCGAACTAAAAGCCGCAGAATACGGAGCAGGACTTTATACAAATAATGGCAACCTAAAGCACTCAATAGCTTTTCATACGATTTGCCATTTGTATTTGCTCCGTTGCGGCTTGACATCGTGTGCGGACAGTTTTACCAACTGACCATCCGCACAATATGGATGCAGTATAAAAAATTCAGCGCATACCTTTATCAAGTATGCGCTGTTACATAATACGGAGGTATTATTTTGAAAATTATCAGAGGAGAAGTTCATTTAGTGAATTTCGGACAGGGTTTCGGAAGCGAACAAGGTGGCATTCGTCCGGCTGTTGTAGTGCAAAACGATAAAGGGAACAAATATAGCCCTACTACCATCGTAGTACCTGTGACAAGTCACCAGAACAAAGCAAGAATACCAACCCACGTTAAAGTGAAAGGTGCTTGCCTTCCGAAAAAATCAATCGCTCTGACTGAACAGATTATTACGATAGACAAAAAGCGCATTGTCAGAAAAATGGGGAATGTTAAGCTGAAATCGCTTTTGAAAATCGGAATAGCACTTGTAGTCAGTTTAGGGCTTCAAGATGTATTTAAGAAAGGAGAACATCACAAATGATAGGATTTATTATCGGCTTGTTTGTCGGAGCTTTTCTCGGAGTAGTAGTGATGTGTTGCTGCTTTGTGGCTTCAAGAGCTGATGAAGAAATGGAGCAAATGCAAGCGGAGGCGGACGATAAGACTGACTGCTGAATTATATAATGAGTGTTTCTTGAAAAAAGCTTTATTGTAAAAGACTAACTATTAAAAGTCAAGAGTAAAAACAGAGAAAAGATAAAAAACTCCGTCGTCCTTGACAAACAGAATTTTAATGCACCACAAAGAACAGTAAAGGCGATGGATGACAAGACAAAAAGACGTAGTGCCTTCACTGAAAAATTTTAGCATTAAAATTCTTCGGCTTGTAAAGGATTCGCTACGCCGACTGCGGAGTATAAAGTTTCAGTTCAGGCTCAGGATGACAATTTTTGAAATTTGTACTTTTCTCCGGTTGTCTCAAGATGGAAAACAAGACGCACTAATTTTTTAGCAGCATGAGAAAGTGCAACATAGTAGTGTTTGCCTTCTCTCCTCTTTTTTGAAAGAAATTCAGCAAAGGTAGGCTCCCATTTGCACACATAAGCTGCCGCATTCATCAATGCCCATCTCAGATATTTTGAACCTCTTTTCTCCATTTTGGCATGAGAAGAATAAAGTTGTCCCGATTGGTATGTAGATGGTGAACAACCTGCAAAAGCAAGTATTTTGTCAGGGTTGTCAAATCGAGAAAAGTCACCGATTTCAGCAATGATAATTGCACCAAGGTTAATCCCGATTCCCGGTATAGATAAAATGGGAGAATCAATGATATCCATGATTTTCTTGATTTCCGCATCAATTTCTGCAATTTCTTCATTTAACTCATAGATTAGCTTGATGGTGTGTTTTAATTCAAGTGATTTTGCAGGAAGATAAGAACCGATTGACTGTCTTGCAGTTTCTCTGATTTGGTCTGCAGTAGCTCTCTTGAAACGACCTTTAGAAGCTTTATCCAACAAATGTGTAAGATGCTTTAAATTAGCAGATGCAATATGTTGAGCACTTGGAAATTCTGACAAAAGTGTGTAAACAGCTTTGCCGTGCAAAGTTGAAACGAGTGTTTCAAGCTCGGGAAAAAGTATGTTAATAAGCCTTGACACAGATTGTTTGAGTTTGGCTCTTTGTGAAACTTTATCAAATCTGTATCTTGTTAGTGACTTTAGGTCTTCGTTATGATATAATTTGTCTGAGTAGGGCTTTAAGCTCACGTCAGACATTATCATATTTGCAATTGTACGAGCATCAACCTTATCTGTTTTGGTTTTACGCAGACTGATGCTCTTCCGGCTCAGACTGGTGTACAGTGGATTGATTTCTATGGTTGGTATACCCATACGTTTCAAAAATCCTAAGATATTGCAACTGTAGTGTCCCGTGGCTTCAAGTCCTAATTTTACTTTGTCCGGATTTGGTTCGGCAGATTTAATTTTGAAAAGCAAATCTTTAAAACCTGCCATATTATTTTGTATGGTGAAAACATCGTGTAAAACTTCACCATCTGAATTAACGATGAAACAATCGTGCTTGTCTTTTGCAACATTGATTCCGTCATAAACCATAATGATATCTCCGTAAAGTTTATTTGACGCTGTATGGATCCACAGGGCACTTTACGTCTTGTAACCTCGTTCTAAATAAACCGTCGGGCGGTATCTAACTAATTAACAAACTCGTAAAGATCTGTGGTCGGAGCCTTTCAAAAACCGTCAAGCGGTAGGAGCGATTACCGATCCACAGCATCCATTACAGTATAGCATATTGTCCTTGGAGAGGGACTTTAATAACTACTACTTTATTATACGAGGAGTGAGAATTATGAATAGTCCAAACAGCAAGACCGAAGAAAAAAGTATGTTTGCTGAGTACGGAGATATTGTTTCCATTGATGATGTAATGAATATGCTTCACATCGGACGTTCCAATGTCTATAAACTTTTAAGGGAAAAAGAAATCAAATATGTCCGAATAGGTGTTAAATACATTATCCCCAAAAACAGTATTATAGAATTTATTGAGAAAAATCAAATCGCATAATTGCAAAAGCCGACCATTGTGTTATACTTTAAGTGTTGAACATCAGTCGGCTTTTTCGGAAGGAGGACTAAATGCCGACAACAGGATTTTTAGCGGTAAAAAACGGCAAATATTATGCTGTTTTGAATCTATATGATAGTTCAGGTAAACGAAAGCTAAAGTGGATTTCGACTGGTTATCCTGAAAAAAACAACAAGAGAAAAGCTGAAAAGGTACTACGGGATTTGTGTGTCGAGTGGGACAGAAAAAACGTAAAATACTACAGCACCATAAAGGTTCACGAATACTTCACAAAATGGTTGTCTGAAATCAAAGAACAAGTAAGACCTAATACATATCGTGGATATAAGGGAAATATGGAAAAACATATAATACCTTATTTTACAAAATTGAATATTGCACTTCAAGAGTTGAAGCCATTTCAATTAAGCGATTACTATAAGTCGAAAATTGGAGAAGTTAGTGTTACGACAATCAAGCACCACCATCAGAATATTTCCAAGGCACTGGCTGATGCGGTGGAGAAAGGGTTAATTAGCGTCAACCCTGCAACCGCCGCAAAAACGCCGAAAGCTACAGAGAAATTTCAAGCAGAATTCTTGAACAGGAGCGAGATCAAACTACTTATTGAAGCTGTAAAAGATACGCCAATTTTTCTTCCAACCTTTTTAGCATCGGTCTATGGATTTCGTCGCAGTGAAGTATTAGGATTAAAATGGCATAATATTGATTTTGAAAACGGGACAATTTGGATAAGAGAAACCTTACAACAATGTACAAAAGAGATTACCGGAGATAGTAACTATACTTCGGAAACTAAAACCGAGAGTAGCAATCGTACTTTACCTATGACACCACAGGTCAGGGAAGTGCTGTTAAAACAAAAACAGCGCCAGCAAGAACACAGAAGTATTCTTGAAGCAGCCTACTATCTAAATGACTATGTATGTACTTTTGATAATGGTAAGGAAATCTCGCCGAATTATCTTAGTCGGACGTTCCATAAGATAATCGTTAAGACTGATTTGCCATCAATACGTTTTCACGATTTACGCCATAGTGTAGCGAGTAATTTACTGAACGATGGTTTTAGTGCTGTACAAGTAGCTGAATGGTTAGGACATAGCTGCTCAACAACAACATTAAAATTTTATGCTCACATTGATAAAACTTCAAAGATGGCGATAGCCAATAGCCTTGCGCCTGTGTGATTTCTGCCATTTATAGACAGTATTCTAAACACCAACCAAACACCAAAGTGATAGAAAAATGATAGAAAAAAGCAGAATTCATTATTCTACAAAAAAGGAAATACAAAGGAAAATCCTCAGAAACGGCTTGAATAAGCCATTTCTGAGGACGATGCTTGGCAGGGGCAGAAGGACTTGAACCCTCGGCACGCGGTTTTGGAGACCGCTGCTCTACCAACTGAGCTATACCCCTATATTAATTTAAACCGATGAAATTATGAAGGTCGGTTTTGCAAACTTACTCATAAATTTCAACGCAAGATAGATTATATCACCGTTCAGTCGATTTGTCAACACATTTTTGTGAAATTTGACATTTTGAGCCGAGCGGTGATTTATTCTGCAAAATAATTTGTTTGACTATTCGCCGAAATTTTTTCCTGTAATAAGGTAGTCAATTGAAACATTGAAATAATCGGACAGTTTTACGAGCATTTCGAGGTTTGGGCAACGCAGACCGTTTTCGTAATAAGAGATAGCCTCACGGCTTATGCTCAAATCCATAGCGACTTTAAGCTGGCTGTATCCCTTTTTCTTTCTTATGGCATGAAGTCCGACCATTTTCATCAAAATATCAATCCCTGTTTGCATTTGGTTATTGACACTATTGTAACAATCTGTTACAATATTTATGTAACAGATTGTTACGTAATTTCAATAGCGAGGAGAGATTTTTTATGTATTGTGAAAAGTGCGGTAAGTTAAACAACGATTCTGCGCAGTATTGTGTTTCGTGCGGAAATCCTTTAAATTTTGGTGAATCAACTCAACCAAACGGAGCAAATAATGCCGAACCTGTAAGCAACGGCGGAAATGTATATCAATTTAATCAAAATGCAAATACTACAAGCAACGCTCCGAATATTAAGATGTCTTTTGATAAGAAAAAAGTTATCGGAATTGTGACTGTTGTGCTTGCGTGTCTGTGTCTTATACTTCCGTTTTGCACTTGGGCAGATGTACCGTTGGCGGACAATTTGTATTCGTATTTCGGTGGAAGCGGAAGTATTTCAAGTTATTCCCTGTTTTCATATGTATTTACAAGCGTAGGAAGCACAGGCAGTAGCTTTTCAATATTCTTGTTAATTACTTTGATTTTGGTAATTGCGGGAATGGCATTGAATCTCGCATACATTATTAAGTTTTTAACCAAAAAGAAGGGTGAGGGATTTTATCTTGCAGGTGCAATTATGCTGCTGGTAGGAACACTCATTTTTGCACTTTTTATCGGTCTTACCTCGGCTGTTTCTTTCGGCACAATCCATATGACGGCTATAGGTTGGTTTATGGTCATTGTTTCAATTGCAAACATAGTTCTCAGCGTTGTAAGAAAGAAAATTTAGTTTGTGAGAGGGGCGGTTAATATGAGGAGTAAAAAACAGATTATAAAAATTATGATAAGCACCCTACTGCTTTTAAGCTGTATGATTTTATTTGTCGGTTGCGGTAACAGCAAACCGCAGTCGGCGGCGAACAATTCAACAGATACACCACAGAATGATAATGCCGACAGTAATGCGAATGGCAGTGACAACGAGCCGGCTCAGAATACATCAAAATTCACACTTAAACAGGTTGAATTTAATGCAAAAGGGCATTTCGAATTTGTAGGTGACTCCGATTACGGAAGATTTAGATATAATGATAAATACGGTATAATTGATATTGACGGAAATATTGTTATAGAACCGATTTATGAAGATATGTCGTTCCCATCCGAAAATCTCGTTGTTGCTGAAAAATCTGACGGAAATTTTGTAATTCTCGATATAACATCGGGAAAGGAAGTCGGAAGTGTTGAGGGTAGTGAAGACATTCCTGCTAATCAAATTTATAAAATAAGCAATCCCTCGATATTGTATGGTGATGACGGTGATGATTATATAGGTTTTTCTGATGGTTATATTTTCATGAGAGTAACCTCGTGGGCAAATGATCGTCTGGAAGAAAATTACAATTCTATATGTATGGATAAAACAGGAAAAGAAAAGTTTGCCACAAAATATAATATAACAAGTAATTACAATTCTGGTATTGCGATTGGTTATTATTCTGATAATTTCATGCAGCCCAAAACTTTGGCAGGTCTTGATAAAGACGGAAAAGAACTTTGGACGGTTGAAAATGTAAATGAGTACGAAAGTCAAAGTGACGGTGTAATAATCTATCAGGATAGGGATTCTTCGTTATACGGTGCAGTTGACCTCAAAGGCAATAATGTGTTAGAATGTGAATATGAAAAATTGACCCGTGCAGGCAACGGATTGATTGGATTTAAAAAATACGGCTTGTGGGGATATCTTGATTACAAAGGTAATGAAGTAATAAAACCGCAATTCAGTAATGCACAGAAATTTAGCGGCGGTATTGCACTTGTTGAAAAAGACAGTAAGCAGTATATAATAAATACAAAGGGCGAAACCGTAATTGATAATGTCGGTGAAGGGGCAAGCTATTACGGTAACGGTTTAGTAATTCTCAACTATGTATCCGTATATGATTTTGAAGGCAATCCTGTTTCATTAAATGATCAATCGGTTGACTCAAATGACAGAGTAAGTAACGCACTCAATTATAATGGTGGTAAAATACTCAAAGAGGGTGCAACCGGCAGTCAGAAATTTTATCAGGTTATCAAATCTGAATAAACGAAAGGTTTTGAAAATGAAATGAGAATTAAACTAATGTCTGCTTTGGCGATTATTGTCTGTGTTTTGATGATTGCAACGGCTTTTTACGGTTGCAGTGATGAAGATACGGCGACAGCAGATACAGCTACAAAAATTTCAACTCCTGACACTCCCGACACTGTGCAGACAACGGTGGCTGTTGCAACAGTTGAATCAACAACAAAATCTCATGATGAATACGGAATTGATTATCCTGAATATGCTGTGAATCTGGCAAAAATGAGTTTGCCGGAAGTAATAGAGTTGATGGGCGGAGATTTTGAGGTTAAATTTGCAAGTCCTGAGGATAACATTATCTATGCTCCAAATTGCAGGGTGTATATTTGCAACGAAGCTAATATCCCGGGTGAATGGTTTTTCTTTGAAGAAGCATCGGATAAACTTATCGGCGGAGAATACGGAAGCAATCGAGATGAAGCATTGCTGAAAATCAAGGATGATATTCTTGACGGAGTTTATACCGACTTTGATTACATAAATGTTCGTGAATTTGGTTCTGTTGAGAGAAGCGTTTATGCAGGAATGAAGTATAACGATTTTATGAAGTTTGCCAAAAATCCAAACCCTGTAACTGTAGGCGGTGTTGGCGGAATCGGTCAATATGTGTATGACTATACGGACGGTATTGATTTTGTGTTGGCTTTTTATGACGGCTACGGAATTGAGCCTGACAGTGACGGCACAGTTTCTGCTTCTGTTATGGAATCAGAAAATCCGCCTGTTACGCAATTTATAGTTAAAGCAAAAAAGTAAAATCAAAAACAAAAGCGAAAGTCGAATACACGGCTTTCGCTTTTTTGTGATGCTTATTTAATTGAATTACATTAAAATCAGACAAATCAAGCTAATTAAAATCACTCAGTTTCTCTGATTTCCTGCGGATTTTCGGGGAAGCCTTCAATTTGGAAACGGAGTCCGCAGGTGGGGCATTCAAGGTACGGCTTGCCGTTGTTGAGGTTGTCCTGAATAATCATCATTTCGCTTTCGCAGAATGGGCAGAGTTTATTATTTTCGCTGTTCATATTTTTACCTCCGAGTGGATTGTTTTCGATATAACTTAATTATACCTTTAAGCGGTAAAATGTCAACCGAGATATTAAAAATGTATAGGCAAGAGGGTTGGATTTTTACGGCTTTTGTGCAAATTCCGCTTTACAAATTGACGAAAAAAGACTAAACTATATCTATGCTTCTGCGTTGCAGAATATACAATCTCATTCAAGGTGATTATTATGAAAAAAGAAAATATGGCTATGCTGTGTGACTTCTACGAATTTACAATGTCAAACGGCTATTTTAAAAACGGTTTTTATAAAAAGAATGTCTATTTTGATGTGTTCTTCCGCAAAGTTCCCGACAACGGCGGTTTTGCGATTATGGCAGGTCTTGAACAGGCTATTGAATACATCAGGGAGCTTCATTTTGAAGACGAGGATATCGAGTATCTAAAGAGCAAGGGCATTTTTGACGAGCAGTTTCTTGAGTATTTGAGAAACTTCAAATTCAGCGGTGATGTTTATGCAATCCCCGAGGGAACTCCGATTTTCCCGAACGAGCCTGTTATGACAATCAAAGCGCCTGCAATTGAAGCTCAGCTTGTTGAAACATTCCTTCTCCTCACAATCAATCATCAGACGCTCATTGCGACAAAGGCTAACAGAATTGTCCGTGCCGCTCAGGGCAGAGCCGTACTTGAATTCGGTTCACGCCGTGCTCAGGGTGCAAATGCCGCAGTTGACGGTGCAAGAGCCGCATATATCGGCGGCTGCAAGGGTACAGCCTGCACACTTACCGATGAGCTTTACGGTGTTCCCGCCGGCGGTACAATGGCACATTCATGGGTTCAGATGTTCAACAGCGAGTATGACGCTTTTAAAACCTACTGCGAGATGTATCCCGATAATCCTACTCTCCTTGTTGATACATACAACACATTAAAGAGCGGTGTCCCGAATGCCATTAAGGTGTTCAAGGAGGTTCTTCTTCCGCAGGGTAAGACCAAGTGTGCAATCCGCCTTGATTCGGGCGATATTTCCTATCTTTCAAAGAAAGCAAGAAAAATGCTTGATGACGCAGGTCTTACTGAATGTACAATTACTGCATCAAACGCTCTTGACGAGTACCTTATTCGTGACCTTATGATGCAGGGTGCTCAGGTTGACACATTCGGTGTCGGCGAAAGACTCATCACTTCATCAAGCTCGCCTGTATTCGGCGGTGTTTATAAGCTTGTTGCCGTTGAAAATGACGGCGGTGAAATTGTGCCGAAAATCAAGGTCAGCGAAAATACAACCAAGATTACAAATCCGCACTTCAAAAAGGTTTACCGCTATTTTGACAAGGACAGCGGTAAGGCTATTGCCGATGAGCTTTGCATTTATGATGAGGTTGTTGACGATTCAAAGCCGAGAACAATTTTCGATCCGAATGCAGTTTGGAAAACAAAAATGCTTGATAACTACACCGCAAAGGAACTTCTTGTGCCAATCTTCAAGAACGGCAAGTGCGTGTATGAGTCACCGTCAATTGAGGAAATCGCAACCTATTGCCGTGAGCAGATTGACCTTCTCTGGGACGAGGTTAAGCGTTTTGAAAATCCGCATAACTATTATGTTGACCTCTCAAAGAAACTCTATGACATCAAGGCTCTTTTGCTCAATATCTATGAAAAGTGATTTTTGATTGATTTTTAATTATAAATCTGAAAATTGAAAAGTAAAATTTACGGTCGGGTAGTTCGTCTATCCGACTGTTTTTATATGTATGGATATTGCTTGCCGTTACAATTTTGCAATTGCTTAAAAAATTGTCTTATTTGGATAATTCTGTGAACGAAATATAATTTTATTTCCAATTATTTTGGGGCAAAAATAAACGGCGGTTTTTGACCGCCCGACACACTATATTTAATTTAACTTATATACCCTTATTACCAACCGATTTATTATTGCAAATCAATTCTTTAATCAAATTTCGTTCTAAAATAAAAAAGGCGGATACTCTCCGCTTACATCTTACTATATATTACGCAGTATCACGCATCTGCCATTGTTTTAATTCTTTCATCAATTCGGATTTTGTTTTCGTAGGTCAGTTGTCTGAAATGTTCAATCAAATCGGCTTCGTTCGGTGTAATTTGTGAGTTGCTGTATGGATTTTTGATATCTGACATGCCGATAAGGTAGTCAACCGTAACGCTGAAAATTTCCGCCAAATTTTTGAGCGTGTCAATAGACGGCTGTGTAATGCCCTTTTCATATTTTGAAATCGCACTCGCCTTTAAATTCAGCTTTTCAGCAAGCTCAGTCTGTGACATATCGTTGTCAACACGCAATTCTTTTAATCTGACTGAAAACTCCATAATAACACCTTTGCCTGTAATTTAGTTTCTTTGATTTATTATACCATTTGTTTCATAAATAATAAAAATAATAGCCAAATCAGATTAAAATATGTTGACAATTGCAAATTAGGAATATATAATTATCTTAATAAGATAATTATTTTATTAAAAATTCTTGTTAGGAGGAAAGAAAATGAAAAAATTATTATGTGCAGTCCTTTCGGGTATAATGGCATTTTCAACTTTTGCGGTTGCCGTGCCGATTACAGCCTCAGCCGCCGAATCACAGGAAAGCGTAAGTGCAACCTACGGCGATTTTGAATATACCCTTGCAGATGATTATACATGCACGATTACAAAGTACAATGGTCATGCGACTAATGTTACTATCCCGTCAACGATTTATGGCAATAAGGTTTGTAAAATTGGAAATGACTCATTTTGTGATAACAACAATATTATAAGTGTAACAATTCCCAATACTGTAAAGGAAATTGGTGGTTCTGCTTTTGCAGATTGCTATTCGTTAAGTACTGTAACATTTTCAAATAGTTTAAAGTCAATAGGCGGCGGAGCATTTGAAAAAACTAATTTGAAAAAAGTAACAATACCAAATTCTGTTACAGAGATTGATGATTATGCCTTTTCAGGGTGTGAAAATCTATCGAGTTTGACACTCTCAAACAAATTAGAAAGTATAGGCTATGCTACCTTTAGATATTGTAAAAGCTTAACGAGCATTACTTTGCCAAATAGTTTGAAATATTTGGACTGGTATTTGTTTAGTGGTTGTACTTCTTTAAAAACAGTTTCAATCGGAAGTAGTTTGCAAGAGTGTTATAATCAAGGTAGTTATGGATTTATATTTGAGGATTGTACAGCTCTCGAAAGCATTACAGTAAGTTCCTCAAATAACAACTACAGTAGTGCTAATGGCATTATGTATGATAAAAAGAAAACCGAAATTTTAGTATATCCACAAGCAAAAAAAGATACAACATATACTGTGCCAAGTACAATTAATACTCTTTATGGAGTAAGCACCAATAACAACCCCTATTTAAAAACAATTACCATTCCGGCAAGTGTCACAGACATTAGAGATCATGCCGTTGGATATATTGAGGACGGTTGGGATTATAACAAAGTAAGCGGTCTTACAATCAAAGGTTACAAGGGTACAGCCGCAGAAAGATATGCACGAAATAATGATTTTAATTTTGTGCAATTGCAGATTGTTCCAACCTCGGTTGCCCTTAACAAGACAACTTTAACACTTGATACCGGAAAAACCTCAAATCTCAAAGCAACAGTATACCCATCAAATGCGTCAAATAAAAAATGCACTTGGAGAAGTTCTAACACAAGTGTTGCGACTGTTGACGGCAACGGTAAAGTAACCGCCAAAGCGTCAGGTACGGCAACAATCACGGTAAAAACTTCAAACGGCAAAACCGCAACTTGCAAAGTTACCGTAAATCTTCCCGCTCCGCAGATTACAGGTCTTTCAAACATAACAGGCGGTATCAAAATTTCGTGGAACAAGGTTGACGGCGCTTACGGCTACAGACTTTATTACAAGCCTGCGTCGGGTGGTTGGAAACGCTTTAAAGACACAACAGCCACATCGTTCACCGATTCGGGAGTAGTACCGAATAAAACCGAAACATATACAATCCGTTGTATTGATAAGAACGGCAAAACCGTCAGTGGCTTTAACTCAAAGGGTTGGTCGAAGAAATACACTCCTGTTGCTCCGACAATTTCAAAACTCGATATCACCACAGGCGGTATCAAGCTTAGTTGGAACAAAATCGCAGGTGTTTACGGTTACAGACTTTACTATAAAACATCATCAGGCGGTTGGAAGAGATTTAAGGACACAACAGCCACATCGTTCACCGATTCAGGCGTAAGTCCTAACAGAACCGAAACCTACACAATCCGTTGCATTGATAAGAACGGAAACACAATCAGCAGTTTTAACTCAAACGGTTGGTCAAAGAAGTATACTCCCGTTGCCCCGACAATTTCTAAACTTGAAAACACATCGGGCGGTATCAAAATTTCGTGGAACAAAATCGCAGGTGTTTACGGTTACAGACTTTACTATAAAACATCGTCAGGCGGTTGGAAGAGATTTAAGGACACAACTGCCACATCGTTCACCGATTCGGGAGTAAGTCCTAACAGAACCGAAACCTACACAATCCGTTGTATTGACAAGAACGGCAATACCGTCAGCGGTTTTTATTCAAGGGGTTGGTCAATTACAAGAAAATAGTATTTTAATCAGAAATCCCGACAGGTTTTGTGCTGTCGGGATTTTTGCTTGTTTTTACCATTGAAAAGACTGAATAATAATGTTATAATAAATCTGAATATCGGAAATTGTGAATAACTTTATCGAAAATGGGAGATGAAAACTAAAAATGGCAATAAAGGTAACGCTCCTTACACACACACCTAACCCTGAACAGACAGTTGCAATGGCGGCAAAGCTTTGCTACTCACCGTCAGGGATTGAAGATATAAGAGAAGGTCTTGACGAGGAAAAAACTTCCTCATTTATTGATATGCTTGCAAGCCTCGGTCATGCAAGTCCGACCGAACACGCATATTTTACATTCGGCATTGAGGGCATTTCAAGAGCCTGCTCACACCAGCTTGTCCGCCACAGAATTGCATCCTACAGTCAGCAGTCACAGCGCTATGTTGACGGCACAAGGTTTGACTTTGTAACTCCGCCCGAGATTGCAAAGAACGAAAAGGCTCTTGCCGCTTATGAAAAGGCTCTCAAGGTTGAGGCTGACGCTTACAAGGAAATCAGAGATGCACTTGCTGTCGGTTACATTAACGAGAAATGTCCCGATAAGTACAGCGGAACGGATGAAGAAATTATCAATGCCTACAAGGCTGACGACAAAAAATCCTGCAATGCTTTCATCAAGAAAGCCAACGAGGACGCAAGATTTATTCTTCCGAATGCATCGACAACAAAAATTGTCTGCACTTTCAATGCAAGAAGCTTGCAGAACTTTTTTGCACACCGTTGCTGCAACAGAGCACAATGGGAAATTCGTGAGGTTGCCGAACAGATGCTTTTGCAATGTCTTGAGGTTGCTCCGCACCTTTTCAAAAACTGCGGCCCGTCATGCCTGTTCGGACCATGCCCCGAGGGCAATATGTGTTGCGGAAAGCAAAAGGAAATGCGTCAGAAATACGGCAGAGAAAAGTAAGGTATATATATGAAAAGCAAAATTATTGTTATTGAGGGACTTGACGGCAGCGGAAAAGCTACGCAGACAAAGATTTTGTGCGAAAAATTTTCCGCTCTCGGCAAAAAGGTCACAAAGCTTGAATTTCCGAATTATGAAAGTCCTGCCGCCGCTCCCGTGAAGATGTATCTTGACGGCGAATTCGGTGACAAGCCCGATGATGTCAATGCCTATGCGGCGAGTGCGTTTTATGCGGTTGACCGTGTTGCAAGCTATCTTCAGTTTTGGAAAAAGGAATGTGACAACGGCGGTGTGATTTTAAGCGACCGCTATGTGACTTCAAATATAATTTATCAGATGTCAAAACTCCCGAAAGAGGAGTGGAACAGCTTTATTGATTGGCTGAACGATTTTGAATACGAAAAGCTCGGAATTCCGAAACCCGACCTTGTAATCTACCTTGATGTTGAACCCGAGGTTTCGCAGAAGCTTATGGAAAAACGCTACGGCGGTGACAACAGCAAGAAAGATTTGCATGAAAAAAACCTCCGTTTCCTTCTTGACTGTCGAAAAAGTGCAGTTTATGCCGCTAAAAAATGCGGCTGGAAGGTTATTAATTGCTGTGAAAACGGAGAGATTAAGAGTATAGAAAAAATATCGGAAGAGATAGAGAGGGCAGCGGCTGAAATTTATGCTGAGCTTTAAAAAAATTGAGCAAAGTGACATAAACGAACTTAAAAAATACTACGATTATGATGAGTGCATGGGTTGCGATACCAACCTTTTGAACGCTTATCTTTGGCGAAACGAATACAATATTAAATTTGCTTTTTATGATGATACAATTGTCAAGGTGTATTGTAATCCCGACGAGTCTGTTTGGGGTTACTGTATGCCTACAGGCAAAAATATAAAGGGTGCGCTTGAAGAGGTTTTCAAAGATGCCGAGGAGAGAAACGGCAATTTGCAAATTGTTATGCTGACAAACGGCAATCGTGCAATGCTTGAAACAATGTTTCCCGACAAATTTGATTATGTCCGTTCACCCGAAAATCAGGATTACATCTACACTTCCCGTGACCTTGCAACCCTTGCGGGCAAAAGGTTTCACGCAAAGCGTAACCACATTTCAAAATTTTACAGAACCTACACCGATACCCGTTTTGAAACTCTGTCGGATTCAAACATTCCCGATGCATTAACGGTTGCAAAACTGTGGTGTGCGGAAAATGACACCGATCCCGAAGCTTCAAGCGAAATTATGGCAATCAGGGAAATGTGCGACCTCAAAGACGAATACAATGTCAAGGGTGCTGTACTGTATGTTGACTCAAAGCCTGTTGCCATGACTCTCGGAAGTGAAATTTCACCCAAGGTGTATGACATCAACTTTGAAAAGGCACTTCGTGAATATGACGGTGTTTATGCCGTAATCAACAACGAATTTGCCAAAACTCTTACGCAGTATGAGTATATAAACCGTGAGGAAGATATGGGACTTGATGGACTCAAAAAGTCTAAACTTTCATACAATCCCGTTATTATCCTCGACCGCTGGAATGCAATACCGAAAAAACGATGAAAACGACATTTCGCAAAACCGAAAAATCCGATACCGAAAGCCTTAAAAAGCTGTGGCTTTCGTGTTTTGACGAGGATGTAACTGCCGTCAACCTGATTTTTGACAGCGACCTTTTTGACGGCTGCTGTGCCGTTGTTGACGATAGAATCGTTTCGGCTCTTTACCTTGTAAAAGGTACGCTCAACGGCGAAAAATCGCATTATCTTTGCGGTGCGTCAACCGATAAATCTTTCCGTGGCAACGGGATAATGTCAAGGCTGATTGATTTTGCACTTGATGACGCAAAGAATAACGGTGATGTCTATTCTCTGCTTTTTCCTGCAAATGACGGCTTGTATGGCTTTTACGCAAAGCTCGGATATGCTTTGAACTGCACCGTAAAAAGCCGTGAAATTTCAAGGCAAACGCTTGAATGTTTTGCAGAGAAGGGCTTGAATATCGGCTGTTCAAAAGAAAATTCTTTCATATACGGTGAGAATTTTTTTGAATTTGCAAAGTCCTATTATGAGATTTACGGCTCAAAGGTAATCAATAAGAATGACTGCTTTGCCGTATTTGATGAAAACGAAAATACTGCCGATGTTTTTTACTCGGCTTATAAAAATATAAACGAACTTTCCGCACTTTTGCTTGAAAATACAAAATCAGAAAGGTTTGTGTTTACGGGCAAATCCGATAACGCTCTTTTTGAAAACTACCAATCACAAAAATGCGGAATGATTAAATCACTCGACAAAAACCATAAAATTCCCGACGATGTCTATATCGGGATTACTCTTTCCTGAAAGGAAGTTTACTATGTTCTATGTATTTCTTGCAGAAGGCTTTGAAGAAACAGAGGCGCTTGCCCCCGTTGATGTAATGCGCAGGGCAAAGCTTGATGTTAAAACAGTCGGTGTAACAGGCGAATGTGTTACAAGCTCACACGGTGTACCTGTAAAAGCCGATATCCCAATTGACAATATTGACCTTGACGGTGTTCAGGGTGTTGTACTCCCCGGCGGTATGCCCGGAACTCTCAATCTTGAGGCAAACGAAAAGGTTCTTGAGGCTGTTAAGTATAGCTGTGAAAACGGCAAAATCGTTGCCGCAATCTGTGCCGCTCCGTCAATTCTCGGTCATCTCGGAATCCTTGACGGCAAAAAAGCAACCTGTTTTCCGGGCTTTGAAAAGGAACTCAAGGGTGCAGACTATACAGGTACTCACACCGTAACGGACGGCAATATTATTACCGCAAAGGGCGCAGGCTGTGCAATTGAATTCGGTCACGCAATTGTTTCTCTCGCAGTATCAAAGGATGCCGCCGACAAGGTTATCGGTGATATGCAATGCCTGTGAAAAATGTTCGTGAGCTGAAAAGTCAGCTCCGTGCAAAATATAAAAAAATCCGAAAAAGCTGTCCTCCCGAAAAAAAGCAACAGCTTGACCTCGCCTTGCAGAACGCTTTTCTGGCAAGTGAGGAATACAAAAGCTGTGATGTGCTTTTTGCCTTTGTTTCATCACCGATTGAGGTTGACACCTCGCTTATTCTTGAAACAACGCTGAAAGACGGCAAAAGGCTTGCTTTGCCAAAGTGTAAAAATAATTTCGGCGAAATGGATTTTTACCTTGTAAATTCACTTTCTCAGCTTGAAAAGGGTGCGTTTTCAATCATGGAACCAAACCCCGAGGTTTGCGAAAAGTACGAGGATTTCACACACGGACTTTGCCTTGTTCCGGGACTTTGCTTTGATATGCAGGGATTCCGCCTTGGATTCGGCAAGGGTTACTACGACAGATTTTTACAGAATTTTTCGGGAACAAGCGTTGGGCTTTGCTACTCCAAATGTATAGAGCATACTCTGCCCTCGGGAGTGTTCGACCGCCCCGTTGACGCCGTGATTACCGAAAAATATACCAACCGAACAAATAACGAGTTTGTAAAGGAATGATACATTATGAACCCTGATAATTTTAATATGAGCGAACAGGAGCTTAACGCTCAGCGTCGCAGAAGAGCTGAAAACTTTAAACTTAATATTGATGAAAGCGAGTATGAGGACGATAATTTCGTCAAGTCTGAGGATGAACCGTCAAACCTTAATTCATACAGCGGTCAGGATGTCAAAAAGCAAATGGCCCGTGAATCAAAGCAGGTTTTAAAGCAGAAGAAAAAGGAAGAAAAAAAGGCTCTTAAAGCAAAGAACAAGTATAATCGCAGAACCTTCCGCTTTATCTGGATTATCTCGGTTTTAATTGTCGGAGCAATGGCGGCTGTATATATGATAACAGGCATGAACGATTTGCTTGCCGTGAACAGAACCGACTCCTCAACCGTGAAAATTGAAATCCCCGAAAATCCGACTGTTGACGATGTTACAAAGGTACTTGTTGACAATAAAGTAATCGGTGAGCCGTCATATTTCAAGCTATTTGTCAATGTCACAAAGTCTGCCGATGATTTTACTCAGGGTACATATGAAATTCGCAGAAATATGGACTACGAGGCAATCATCAACTTCCTTTCGAGTAACAACAACAGAACCGACACGGTTTCCGTTACAATTACCGAGGGCGAAAGCGTTCTTGAAATTGCCGACACTCTCGAAAAGAACGGTGCTTTGGGCGACAGGGACGAGTTTCTTTCGCTTTGCAATTCCGAAAAGTTTGACAGCGACTTTGACTTTATCAAGGCTGAAACAAATGCGGACAAGCGTTACTACAAGCTTGAGGGCTATCTCTATCCTGATACCTACGAATTCTACAGAAACGAAAATGCAGAATCCGTAATCTACAAATTTCTCAACAACTACGAAACAAAGATTAACGAAAAGCAGACTGTTGACGGATATTCAAAGAAAACAACAGTTTTGAAAATGGTTGAAGAGAGCGACACAAAGTATTCGCTTGATCAGGTTATGACAATCGCATCTATCATTCAGGCAGAGGCGGCTGACAAAGAGGATATGTACTACATTTCTTCAATCCTCCACAACCGTCTTACAGCCGACAGCAGTCTCGGCGTGTCAAGCCTCGGTCTTGATTCAACAAAGTTCTATCCGTACAGAAGCCTTGAGGATGTTCCCGAAAATGACAGAAGCACCTACAAGAGCAGATATGATACATATGACAGGAAGGGACTTCCTTACGGTCCTATCTGCAATCCCGGTATGGATGCGATAATTGCCGCACTCAATCCGAACAGCTCGGATTATTACTTCTTCTGTCATGACAGCAAGGGACAGGCTTATTACGCATCAACACTTGAACAGCAAAACGCAAATCTGGAGTATATTGAAAGCTATGATAACTAATTTTGAAAAACCCGAAATTTTGTCACCGGCAGGTGATATGGATTGCCTTAAATCCGCTTTAAACTTTGGCGCAGATGCAGTTTTTCTTGCAGGAAAAATGTTCGGAATGCGTTCCGCACCGCAGAATTTTGATAACGATCAGCTCAAAAAGGCTTGTGACCTTGCCCACGCAAAGGGTGCAAGAATCCATGTGACCTGCAACACACTTCCACGCAATAATGAAATTCCTCATCTTCAGGAATTTATGGAGAATGCTCAGGCTTGCGGAGTTGATGCGTTCATAATTGCCGACCTCGGTGTTTTTGAGGCGGCTAAAAAGTATGCGCCAAAGGTTCAGCGCCACATTTCGACTCAGGCGGGAGTAACAAACTATGCGGCGGCAAATGTGCTTTACAATATGGGTGCGTCAAGGGTTGTGCTTGCAAGAGAAATTCCGCTTGATGAAATTGCCGAAATGCGTGCAAAGGTTCCGAAAGAGCTTGAAATTGAATGCTTTGTACACGGTGCAATGTGTGTTTCATTTTCAGGCAGATGCCTTATTTCAAGCTATATGACAGGCAGAGATGCAAACCACGGTGACTGCGCTCAGCCGTGTCGCTGGAAGTATCATCTTTACGAAGAAAACCGTCAGGGACAGTATTTTCCTGTTGAAGAAACAGGTGACGGCACATATCTCTACAATTCAAGAGATCTCTGTATGATTGAGCATATCCCCGAGCTTGTAAAGGCAGGTGTTTCAAGCTTTAAGATTGAGGGCAGAGCAAAGTCGGCTTACTATGTTGCTGTTACAACAAACGCTTACCGTCACGCTGTTGACGATTATTTTGCAGAGGGTGACGATTATGTTCTCAAACCGTGGATAAGGGAAGAACTTGAAAAAATCAGCCACCGTGAGTACAACACAGGCTTCTATTTTGGCAGAGAACCCGGTCAGGTTACGGGCAACGGAGGATATATCCGTCATTATGACAATGTTGCATTGTGTGAAGAGCTTGTTGACGACACAACCGCAGTGATCACTCAGCGCAACAAATTCTATGTGGGCGACACACTTGATGTACTTCCGCCAAGCGGAGTGCCGTTTGAAATCAAGTGTGAGTCACTTACAACCGACGAGGGTATGCCTGTTGAAAGTGCGCCGCATCCGATGCAAAGACTTACAATGAAATGCAACGCTCCCGTTCCGTCAGGCTCGGTTATCAGAAAAAAGCGTGATTAATCCCGAATTTTGCTATTGACAACACAAAGAAACAGTTCTATAATCTATGTATTGAAATTGAATTACAATATTCGGCTGTGACGGGATTAACCGAGATGTCAGCATTTCAGAGAGAAAGCCGTTTTGGTGCAAGGCTTTTATGTGAAGTTTCGGTGCGCTGCCCCTGAGCTCTGTGTGATTAAGCACAGCGTATTTCTGCGTTAAGGAAATGTAATCTATTATGACGATTACTCAAAGCGGACGCTTGGCGTCAATTTGGGTGGTACCGCAGGATATTCCTGTCCCATTGTATTTTTATACAATGGGATTTTTTATTTTGCTCGGTTGCATACTTTAAACAAATTTGAACGAATATTGTATTCCCCTGTGAATTTGTATAAGGAGAGATTTTTTATGAAGTGGACAGGACTTAACGAATTAAGAGAAAAGTTCCTTGAATTCTTTGAATCAAAGGGTTGTTTAAGACTCCCCAGCTTTTCACTTGTTCCAAAGGACGACAACAGCCTTCTGCTTATCAACAGCGGTATGGCTCCTATGAAAAAATATTTTACAGGTGAGGTAACACCTCCTCGCAAGCGTGTTACAACCTGTCAGAAATGTATCCGTACTCCCGATATTGAGCGTGTCGGTATCACAGCCCGTCACGGTACATTCTTTGAAATGCTCGGTAACTTCTCATTCGGCGACTATTTTAAGCACGAGGCTACAGCGTGGGCATGGGAATTCTTTACAAAGGTTCTTGAAATGCCTCCCGAAAAGCTCTATGTTTCAATCTATGAGGACGATGACGAGGCTTTTGACATTTGGACAAAGGAAGTCGGCGTTGATCCGTCACATATGGTAAGACTCGGCAAGGAAGATAACTTCTGGGAACACGGTTCAGGTCCCTGCGGCCCGTGCTCCGAAATCTACTTTGACCGTGGCGACGAAAAGGGCTGTGGCAGACCCGACTGTCATGTAGGCTGTGAATGTGACCGTTTTGTTGAGGTTTGGAACCTTGTATTTACTCAGTTTGAGAGTGACGGCAAAGGTAACTACACTCCTCTTGAACATCCGAACATTGATACAGGTATGGGACTTGAAAGACTTGCCTGTGTTATGCAGGGTGTTGACAACCTTTTCCTCGTTGACACAATTCAGAATATTATGAAACACATCTCACAGATTACAGGTGTGGAGTACGGCAAAAATGAAAAGAGCGATGTTTCGCTCCGTGTTATCACAGACCATATCCGCAGTACAACATTTATGATAGGTGACGGTGTTCTTCCGTCAAACGAGGGCAAGGGTTATGTGCTCCGCCGTTTGCTCAGAAGAGCTGCTCGTCACGGCAGACTTCTCGGTTACAACGAGCCTTTCCTCTATAAGGTTTGCGATACGGTTATCAAGGAAAATCTCACAGCTTATCCCGAACTCAAGGAAAAGCAGGAGTTCATCACAAAGGTTATCAAGGTTGAGGAAGAAAGCTTTGCTAAGACAATTGATCAGGGCTTTAAGATGCTCAACGGCATTATGGACAGCGAAGATGTTAAGGTTCTCAGCGGTGAGGACGCATTTAAGCTTAACGATACCTACGGTTTCCCGATTGACCTTACAAAAGAAATTCTTTCGGAAAAAGGCATCAAGGTTGATGTTGAGCGTTTCCGTGAGCTTATGAAGGAGCAGAAAAAGCGTTCCCGTGACGCAAGAAAGAATGCCGGTGCAGACGCTTGGATTTCTGACACAACAGACCTTTCGGATGTTGCAAATACAGAATTCGTAGGTTACACAGACCTCAAGTCAACTTCAAAGGTTCTTGCAATCGTTAAGGACGGTGTGAGAGTTGACAGTATCGGTGAGGGCGAAAATGCTATCATTGTTCTCGACAAAACTCCGTTCTACGGAGAAGGCGGCGGTCAGGTTGGCGACACAGGTGTTATGGAGTCCGGCAGTTTTTCAGCTGATGTTGACAACACAACAAAGAATCCGTCAGGCACAATTTACCTTCACGCTTGTACAGTAAAGAGCGGCAGCATCAATGTAGGTGCAGAGGTTTCAACTGCTGTTGATGAAGAGCGCCGTGCGGATATCACAAGAAACCACACAGCGGCTCACCTTCTTCAGTCGGCTCTCCGTGAGGTTCTCGGCAACCATGTTCAGCAGGCAGGTCAGCTTGTTTCAGACGATTACTTCCGTTTTGACTTTACTCACTTTGAGGCTCTCACAGCAAAGGAACTCATTGAGGTTCAGAATCTTGTGAATAAAAAGATTCTTGAGGCAATCCCCGTTACGACAAGGGAAATGCCTATTGAAGAGGCTAAAAAGCTCGGCGCAATGGCACTCTTCGGTGAAAAGTACGGCGATGTTGTCCGTGTTGTAAGCGCAGGCGACTTCTCTGTTGAATTCTGTGGCGGTACACATGTAAAGAATACCGCAAACCTCGGTCTTTTCAGAATCAGACAGGAGGGTTCGGTTGCCGCAGGTGTAAGAAGAATTGAGGCTCTCACAGGTATGGGCGTTCTCAAGTACATCAACGGTATGAGCGCTGTTATTATGGATGTTTGCTCATTACTCAAAATCGCAAATCCAAAGGCAGTTGTTGAGGGTGTTCAGAAGGCTGAACAGCTTATCAAGGAACAGCAGAGAGAAATCAACGAGCTTAATTCAAAGCTTGCCGTTGCTCAGATCGGTCAGCTTTTTGCAGGCACAACGGAGGAAAACGGTGTAAGAGTGGTAACAGGCAGAATTGACAAGGCTAATGCCGACATTCTTCGCACAATGTGCGAAAAGGCAAGAGATTTTGCCCCGAAGTGCGTATGTGTTCTTGCAACTGAAAATGACGGCAAGGTGACATTTGCCGCAGCCTGCGGTAAAGAGGCTCTTGCTCTCGGTGCAAATGCAGGCAAAATCATAAAGGCTGTTGCTCAGAAGGCCGGAGGCAACGGAGGCGGAAAGCCCGATATGGCTATGGCAGGTGCTAAACAGCCTGAGAAGATTTCAGAGGCTCTTGACAGCGTAAAAGAAACTGTTTATGCAATGTTAAAATAATCGTTTAATGTGTATTTATGGCTTACTTGCCGGTTGAATTGTGGAAAATAGCCAAACGGTTACATAAAATCTTGTGCAATTAACAAAAACGGTTTTAAATCAAAACTATTGCAGTTTTGTTATTTTTATAGTATAATAAGCAGTACTAAGATATGAAAATCTATCTTGGATATTTATGAACAATTTTAGGAGGAGATTAAAAATGTTCAAGAAAATTGCAGGTCTTTTTCTTGCAGCAGCAGTAATGTGCAGTTCAGCTGCCATCACAGCAAGTGCTGCAGAAGCAGAGGATGACGCTGCTGTTGCTGCAGCAGATCAGTCAGGCGAGGTTTCAGCCGACGGTTCATCAGAGGTTTCAGCTGACGCTTCTTCAGAAGTTGAAGCAGGCAATGTTATTAAGTTTGATGTTAAGAAGTCAGGCTGGAATAATGTTAAGACAGTATTCTGTCACGTTTGGAAGGCTGACGGTTCAGGCGATTGGCCGGCTTGGCAGTCAAAGAAAGAAAAATGTAAGTACGATTCTTCAACAGGTATCGCTACATATGATCTTTCAATGACAGGCAACACAATCTCTAAGTCAGACGGAAGAGTTTACTGTGTAATCTTCAGTGCTAACACAGGTATGCAGTCATACAACGCTATTATGAACGGTAACTGCATCGGCGACACACTTTATTGCACAGGTAATCAGCTTGAAAACCCTGAGGATTCAGAAAAGAAGGCAAACGAAGCTAAATGGGAAAACAATTCAGACTGCGGTCCTGAAAAGAAGATTACATCAACAGGTAACATCATCGGTTCTGCTTTCCCTGAGGGCGAATCAGATGTAACATTGATGGCTACATACCTCGTTGCTTACTACAATGATGACGCTAAGACAAGTCTTACACAGAAACTTCTTGACG
>ERZ1673730.205-NODE-205-length-93520-cov-14.818274_pt1 | contig 93520 bp, 76 predicted proteins | sample MGYA00580200_ERZ1673730 | MGnify/ENA primary metagenome ERZ1673730 (study PRJEB41218, sample SAMN15661761) | gut metagenome | host: Homo sapiens | place: Canada: London | collected 2015-08-20/2019-03-30 | study: EMG produced TPA metagenomics assembly of...
AGGCGACTCATAATCGCTTGGTCGCTGGTTCAAGTCCAGCAGGGGCCACCAGATAAAACAAGGAGTTAGATGAGAAATCATCTGACTCCTTTTTCGTTTTATACGAATCGGGTCAGGTAATGGGTCAGGTAAGGAATTGCCTCTCTTCCCTCTTCATCTCGCTGCCAGCATCCCCGGATAGTGCTTCGCCACGATATCATTCATCTTTTCTGTCAGATCACACCGCTTAAAAGTGATGTGCGCTGTTCCCTTCTGGAAGTAACGGATACTAAAGAAATCATCTTCGTAAATATCCTTCGACGGGTTGTCCCGAATATGATCCATCAAACGTATAGTGACATCACCACGGTTGTCGGGTATCGGTTTACCATCGAGCAGAAACAACATTCTCTCCAGGTCCGCTAGTTGATCCCGTCGCCAACCCCAGTTCAAACTAAATCCCCAGCGATTGTGACTCACCAGATTGTTGACGATGATTTTCTTACTGAAGCTACAAGGACTATTGGTTTTGTAGTCCCATGACAGTCCTTTGAAGACATTGATAATGCCACGCTCAAAGACATCCATTTTGTTCAGATGTAGCTGCTCAAACGTAGTGAGAATATTCGCCACGCTGATTACAGGAAGCTCGCCCTCCTCCAAGTTCTTATGCCACTGGTCGCGAGCCTGAGCGTCCATTAATGCCATCATGCCAGACTTCAGCATCAAGTCTCGCCAGATACTGCGGTCGATATTACGGGTGATAGCAGGCAGCGCTTTATCAACATTTTCAGTCATCCAGCTATCGTAACGGTGCCCGGCTTTCATCGCCCAGTCTTGCGCTGTACCACCGCCAATTTCTGAGGTTAGCCGTGAAATGGCATCAAGCTGCTGAATGAGCTGTTCGATCTGTTTTAGTGCGGAATCGCGGCCAGTGACCACACGTTCAATATTGGTCGAAAGGATGAGTTCGTTGTGATCTGTTAACACGTCGGGTTCTGTTTGCATCGTTAATCGTCCGTAAAAGCAAACACGCCTGCCGGAAGTGGCAGGCGCATTATGCGATGAATAGCAAGAGAGGAAAGTGCAGAGGTAAAAATCAGGAATGAGGCTCGAAGAATTTAAGTATTCATTAATCCGGTAGCTCGCCTTGCTCTCAGAATATCGGTAGCGGTCAGGAACGGTGTCTGCTCCTGCCATGTAAACCCTTTGCGGTCAGTACGCACCAGCTCATAACGTTCCACTAGGAAATTCACCGCATCAGCCAGTGTTATTCCCGCTTCGATATGTTCCTGAATGGCCGCGTTCTCATGGAATGGCGTGTCGTTGAGTGTCAGGCCGTAATGCTGCTCCAGTAGATACGTTAAAAGTTGCTGCCAGACCTGCACAGGTGACAGGCGTGACGAAACCGGCAACGTGGCCGGTACAGTTGAGATTTGCATGAGTTGAGTCTCTTAAAGAAAGGAACGGAAGATTTGATGGCTTACAAAGCTAAGATGATGCAGAGGATCAGTCTTTAACCTGATTTGATGGATAAATTGCGATATACACGTACCCATGACTGCCCAGCGTATCGGCTTCACAAGTCAACCCGTTACGGTACAACGTGACACAGTGCGCGTACTGGGGATTGAGCTCACCGGAGAGCAACATCAATTCCAGAAGTGTGACAAAATGCGGAAAAGCTTCATCCAGATCTCGGGCCTGCATCTCGCTGAACGAACCGTTGAATCCTGCCCGGTCTGCCAGAAAATGCAGACGATGACCTTCCTGCACCAGCCGTGCTCCAAAACACGGTGTGATATCTCGTTTAAGACCCCAGGTTTGTGTAACGTCTTTATTCATAATTTTATTCCTGTTTAAAGAAGACCATGTTCGGCGAAAGAGAATATCTGCCTTCCGCCAACAATCAGATGGTCTGGCACCCGGATTTCCACCAGCATCAGCGCCTGTACCAGACGCTGGGTGATGGCTTTGTCTGCCTGGCTCGGAGCAACCTCCCCGGATGGGTGGTTATGGGCAAATATCACTGCTGCTGCGTTAAAGTACAGGGCGCGTTTCACCACCTCGCGGGGATGGACTTCAGTGTGACTGATAGTGCCAGTGAATAGCGTTTCGTGGGCAAGCAACTGGTTCTGGTTATTGAGGTACAGCACGACAAATTCTTCTCGCTCAAGAGTTCCCATTTTCAGCCTGAGCCAGTCGCGAGTTGCCTGTGTGGAGGTGAATGCCACACCCGGTTCACGCAGGTGTTGTTCAAGCAGAACCAAGGCTCGCTTAATTGTACGCAGTGCCGGTAACGGCAGTTCAGGTGTAAAAAGAGTGATTTGTTTATCCATAGCAAATCTCCTTAATTAAAGGTGGTAGGAAGGCACTGGATTCGGCACGACAGGCGTGATGGCCGTATTCGAGGAGGAAGATGGCAATATGATTGCGAATGCATGAGGAAACGAAACCAGCAATGACCCAGTGACTCACACCCATTCACAGCGTTAAAAATAAAAAATCCCGCAATCCAATGAGGATGCGGGAGGAAGCTTGCGGATAATATCTATCTGAAATAATTTAGAAAATGATTTTTTTCGAGACCTATTATGAAATTTTTTCGTTCAGATACTTCTCGGATATGATCGTCTGCTGAGAGCCAAAAACGGACATTGTTAATGCTGAATAATGCCAATTATTTTTTCTGAAATATATATGATTTTTTGATTATTCGATATAAAATCAAGCTAGTTCAACTTTCATTATTTTTAGGTGAAAACATGAGTAAGAGACTAAGAGATTATGTTGTTGAAGGCAATCAATGTGATGTTGAAAATAGACTAGGGAAAATGATTGAAAATATCACACAGATAACTAGCTGGATTAACGATAATATTGAAAGAACCGTGAAAAGAGTAGTGTTGGTAAATTTACTATCTTCAACCTCCGACTATCTGAAATTGATGAAATCATCATTGAAATCTCATATTTCCGCAATGGCTCTTTCTACTAGAAGCATTTATGAGATAAATATTCGGGTCAGGTCTATACTTGAGCTTGATGATGAAATAGATAAGTGGCAATCTGAAGCAGTTACGGATCAAATCCAAACTCTTGAAGGTATATTATTACTTGCTGATGACCAAAATCATGCTACTCAACGTAATATATTGAAAAGCGAGATGGCGCGTCTTCAAAACCTAGTGAGTAAGTATAATCTTCCGGTCATTAAAAATCCTGTCACAACAGGAAGCCTTGCTCAGAAAGTTGGCCAAGAAAGTGAGCACAAGTCACTTTTTAAACTTTATTCAAAGTTAGTTCACCCAAGCTCTTTATTAGTAAATAATTATCAAACCGCAGCATCCATAGAAAATCAAAAAACCCTACAAATTCATGCACAGCTTTATACATTTGATACTATGAACCGGATTTGTGAAGCGTTAAATGTTCCACCTGATATTAACCCACAATAGTGGGAAAGATAGTTATTTTTATTAGATGGGCGATAGTTTTGAGAAGTTGTTTAAAATAACTTACAAGCCCAATAAAAATAAGGTTGCAAAACACCCCTAGGACAGTAAGAAATGTTTAAGCTTATTTTTGATCTACTATAATGACGGTTCTTCACTCATAGCGGACCTGACAGACAACTGTACTGTCCGCTAAGTGTTAAAAGCGGACGGCTCATTTGTTAATCGGCAGATCTTCAGGAGCAAATCACCAAAGTAGGTGAAAAAAAACTAATCAAAAGTTTATGGTTTCACTACTGCATCAGGCCGAAAGAGCCTACCCCAGGCTGGACGGCTATATCAAATGTAAAAAATCAAAATTTATAACAAGTGTCAACATTTCTTGAAAACATTCCTGATACAATGAACTAATCTAAAGACATGTTAATTAATAGCCCTCACTGCAGATAAAGAGATTACAGGATGAATGACAAAATTTCATGCCCAATTGAAGATTATAACATAACGGGCTTTTTGGGAGACGGTGGGAACGGTGATGTGTATCTTGTAACTTCAGATGATGGCACGAAAAAACTCGCTTTAAAAATACTAAGGAATGTACAAGAATCAACTTATAATAGATTCAAAATAGAAGTTGATTTTTTGAAAGACAATAAAGTAGATGGGGTAATGCCTCTACTCGATTTTTACCTTCCAGAGAATGCAAAAAAAGAACAAGCTTGGTATCTTATGCCATTGGCTGAAACCTTTAAAGAAAGGGTAAAGCAAAAAGATTCATTATCAATCATATCTGAATTCATTCCACTCACTCAAACTATTATAGAACTCCATGGCCAAAATATATCGCATCGGGATATAAAACCAGATAATATTTTATATTTGAATGACAGGATGTTTTTAGCGGACTTTGGATTGGTAAAATATCCTGAAAGAATTGAATTAACACCCAATATGCGAGACGTTGGCGCAAAATTCACAATGGCTCCAGAAATGAGACGGATAGCAAATCGTGCTGACGGACTCCCGGCAGACATTTATTCTCTGGCAAAATCAGTATGGATGTCTCTGACCAAGGACTATCTTGGTTTCGATGGTCAGTACAGCGCAAAATCTAATATCGGATTATCAAACTATATAAAAGAACTATATCTACCGCCCCTAGATGACCTATTAGTACGTGCAACAGATAACGATCCGCATCAGCGACCAACTGCTAGTGAGTTTAAGACAGGACTTGAATATTGGATTGAGATTAATAATGATTTCATCCAACGGAATTTAACTGAGTGGTTTGAAATTCAAAATCTATTATTCCCTTACAGTACACCTAACAGTGTAGAGTGGACAAATAATGATGATATAATAAATATACTCAATTTAATTGCTGAAAGAGAGTCTCTAAATCACATGTTTTACCCCTCAGGAGGGGGGAACGATTTGATTCGTGTCGAGCCAGCCGCAGAAAAAGGATTTATCGCTCTTATAGCCTATGAACGATGCGCTGAAATTTTAATGCCCAAGAAACTTTCATTTGAATCATTTGGTCATGATCCCGAGTGGAATTATTTCCGTCTTGAATGTGAAACAATCGAACCCATGAAAATTTCGGGTCCCATTAATAGTTCAACGATGGAAGAATACATGGTTGAAATTGCACCGGGGAATTACTTACCTCCAGATTGCTGGGAAATTTCTGAGTATCAAGGTAAACCTTTACCTGAAAATGCTAGAGTTGTCAGTAGATATATTAAGGGCAGTTTTGTATTTTTCTGCAAGTCATCAACTTATAACAGAATAAGCCAAACGTATGAAGCTTGGCAGAATGTGGGTGAAGGTGAATTCAGAAAGCTAATCGCAAAATTTGCTCAGCATGCTTCTGGCCGTAGACCTATCAAATAATATATCAACTGTGGTGGGACACGTTTAATACTTAATTGGTCACTACAGCAAAAAGGAAGAGTGTCATATAGCCTTCACTTTCAGATAAGCATATAAAAAGCAGATATCTTCCGGCTATTATTTTAGGGTGTTGCGCTTTTCCTGCAGCACACTAAAATATCTGAGTCTCGCGTTGATAAAAAAATAACGTTATCGCATCGATGGGCCTACAATAGCTGCTGAGTGCCAGTTTCAGACATTGCTAACACTAACATAAGCCTGCTTTATCAAACGGGCAGGAGATTAGATAGCTAAAACAAAAAAGGGTGGGATGGTTTAATTTCCACCCCATTTTATTTCAGTGACGAGATAAACCCAGCCTCGTTAAATAAATTGATAATGTAGATTAAATAACTTAATTTTCATCAGTTACAGTTAAATCAGCCAAGAAGGTTTAAATGAATTGATTCATAACCTCCTTGTTAGAATTACTTTTCAGTGGATTATATGTTATTAACTTTTCAGGATTGAGAACCCACATATCTCTCGGTCCATAATTAGTAAGCTTTCGGCCCGACAAATATATGCACGGTTCGCTATCCATCCTATTCATCCAAAGAACACCAAATTTTTGACTTGATAAATGCTCATATATTTTTAGAACTTGTGGTGCGCCACCAATTGATGAGTTTTTGAATTCATAAGGATTTGCATTTACCTTATAGAGCATGTCACGAATAACCTCGAATGGCTCCCATTCAAATTTAACAGGTTTTTTTATCCCTTTCACTAAATTATCCAGTTTTCCTCTTGACTGTAATTTATCTCGAAGCATGGCGCTAGCTTCAGTTACATGCTCTTCATCACCAGTAAATACAACTGGAGAACCATATATTTCACGCGCAGGATCGGCACGAAAAGAGTTGGTACTTCTTTGGTAGGTGATGTGCCAAATCATGAATTTTTTTCTGATCCATGAATACCCCCCAAAAATGAATTTTGCATCAGGTATATCCATATCACCTACGGCATCATGAATTTGCTCTCTCAACCTTTCAAAAATTTTAAGAATATGGGTTTTGAGTTCTTTAATATCTTGAGCGCGTGAGGAGCAACGATCATAGATATCAATTGCTGATGCCACTTGATGCATCAAAGGATATGCCCAACTAGTATCACCCGCAAAACATATAAAAGCATCTGAGCGCGGCAGTGTTATTATCTTCTGCCCACAGTCCATTTTCATCCCTCCATTTAACCTACTATCTGATACTACAATCAATTCTTTGCAATTTTTTAAAGTTCTTACCCAAGCTGCGGCTATAGTCATCTCAAGTTCCGTAATTAATTAATTTTGCGGCCTACTCTAGTTGTTAAATATACCATAATAAATTGAAGGTCCACTCTTCGCTCATGGCTGCCCTTCAACTTTAGTGGAACGATATGAGCTTCTACAGCCATTAACTTTCTCGCCAGTAAGTCTCTCAACAATCTCAATTGCGTCTGGGTCACCATACAAAGCCATGCAACTTAAGCAATCGCCGCCACAGTCAAGATTCAGAGTTTCCGGTATGTTGCTCATCGGCTGGCCGCAGATCTGGCAGTTGTTTACGTTCACTGGAATGACATCCTGTTTATGTTTTCAGTTCTAAGTTGCTCAAGTTAACACGGTAAGACCGCTTGTCGCTCATAATCCCCTGATGCTATGCGGGGGATTTAGTGTCAGAATTGGATATTGCTATTCTCATGATATGTTCGTTGACGGAGAACACTTTGAACCAGAGCAAAGATGGATACCCACAGGGCCCGTTAGTACGAGCTGTGTGGGACTGCTGTGATGAGCTTTATCAGAAACTCGGTCGAGCACCCTCGCGACAGGAGTTCAATGATGAGATTGGCAAACGCGAACCTCATCGCATAGGTATTAGCACCCATTCCCGCCAGTGGGGAGAATGGATGCGTCATCATAATTTCTCAACGTATGTTGTTGATGTTCCCGGCATAATTCCTGAAGAAATGCATTATCCGCAATATCTCCGCGTATGGTATGCCGTGACACAACTCAATTCCGCTTCTGCTAAAAATATTGTTCAGTGGATCCGTAACAGCAACGCCCCCCTGAAAGAGAGCGAGATTCGTATTCAACTGGATGCATTAACCGTTAATAGCAACTCCCGATATCGATATCTTGGTAGCCGAAAAAGCGCCCGGACTGACCTGGGTAGCCCATACGACTTGTTATTTCGTAGCGGAAACCTACGAAATACACGGTATGAACAGTATGTGCAGGAGCTGCACGGCATATGGGACATTGGCGATGATGGTAGGACGCCAATTCAGATTGCAGCCCCAAGGCCAGGCGATCGGATGGTAGTTGAAGCGAGAGATGAATTATTCAATGAATTGCCTGACGATGAAGGTGACTTTCGCCTCAAAGCACTACGTGAGGTCATTATTCGAGAAGGGCAACCAGTATTTAGACGAAAGCTCATTGAAGCTTATGAGGGTAAATGCGCAGTAACGGGCTGTTCAATCCAAGTGTTGCTTGAGGCTGCACATATCACCCCCTACGCAGGATCGTGGCATACCCGTGCTCAGCATGGCCTGTTACTGAAAACAGATATCCATACTCTATTTGACCGTGGTTTGCTCTGGATTGATACCGAGTTGAAAATAAGGATATCAGAACAGTTGGCCGGGACAGAATATGCAGAGTTAGATGGCCGATATCTCAGGTTACCTAAAGATAAGCAAAACTGGCCGTTAACAACTCATCTGATAAATCATCGGCAATATTGGATTGAAAATCGTAATGATGTTGAAAGTGCTTAACGCTACTACTGTCTGCATCTCGCTCTGAGCAGACTTTAAAACCAGAAGCGGATACATTTACCTGAATAAAGAAAGTGACAACTGCGCTCGTGGTTCGGAATGTAGTGGCACACTGAATTTGGCCAAGGATGTCGGTGGATACTAAGCGACAAAAAAAGAAAACCTCGACTGCCGGAGGCAATCAGGGCTATTAATGCCACCAGTGCGGAACCTGCTACCAGTAGCATGTAAATGTATTGATTGAATTTCATATTCTTCCTTAATGAGAGTTAGCGTGTTTTCTTTTGCTGACTCAGTCATCGTTGGCGACGAAACTGGCTCAGACATCACGCACGCCTTAAATGCAAAAGCCCCTGTTGCGTGAGCAACAGGGGCTGGATTTATTTTGTGTCGATGACGGTATCAGTATCCGGTTTTAACTTTATACATCAGCAACGTTTTACTTCCCCTGACAATCTTCACATACAGGCCGTTATCCTTCGTGCCACGCACGAAACTGGCCTTCACATCACCCTGACAGTCACCGCCATCGTAGGGCACATTAATGCCAGTCTCATGTACCAGGTCGATAACACCAAAATTATTATCAGCACAGGCAGTGCCCGGCCAGTCCTGAATCAAAGCAAATTTATGGTCGTCACTGACACCGGTCAGCGAGCAGACGGAGCTATTGATATCGTTCCCCTGACACCAGTACGACTCGCCCGGATTGTCTTTATCCATCAGTTGTTCGGGTAACTGCGCTGCACTAGCGGTAAAAGACAACACAACGGCGGATACTGCAGTAATCATCTTGAACATGGTTTACTCCCTGAATCATCAGTGGCGCATGGCTACGCAGATTTCTTCTGTGCCAGTCATGGCATGATTAAAAGCGCTTATAGCGGAACAGCTCTTTACCCTGGTACAGCACCACCAGGTCGTCGTAATCTGGCTTTTTGTGATTGGGCATAAAGGTGGCAATCGTCCCGGGACGGCACAGGTCTTTTACGGTGACACCAAATTTCTGGTCTGGTATAATGGTGAAACCTTTTGATGCTTCATCGCGCCGGATGCTTATCCAGCCCCACAATCCACCCTCGCAGTCTTTGCGCGGTGCGGAACGTACGGTCACCATTCCACCGCTTCGATCAGCAAACATAGCCTCACATTTCCCTGTGACCTGACGGTGTGCATCACACCAGAAAATATTGCCGCTTTTATTGTTTACCGCAGCAGGTAATACCCGGTTATAGGGCGCAGCCTGCAACGTTGAACAGGCCAGCAGGCTGCTGGTTATCAGTATCATTCTGAACATTCGTTTCATGATAATTTCCTTAAAAGATACGCCACCGACCAAGGCCGGAGGGTGTACATCAGGCCACCAGCGTCAGGAACAGCATCACCAGCCAGACCCAGAAATAAGCTGGTTTCTGCCCCAGTGATTTAGCCCGTCGCCAGAGATAGAACGGCACCAGCCACGCCAGCTTGCCGAAGGCTGCGGTCTCCACCCCGGCCTTACGCAGGCGTCTTTCATCCAGGTAACCCAAGGCGATATTGAACAGTAGTGTGATAAACCAGTACTGCCCACTCGATACGGCGTCATACGCCTCCTCAAAATCCATACCGCTCAGTCCCGCCGTCCACAGTTCAAGCGCGTAGCCAATGAACGGGGCAAAAGCCAGTGTCCAGACGACACCACCCTGAATGCTGTGCCCCGGCAATGCCGGTGGTGTGATGCAATGCGCCAGCGCGGCCGTCAGCGAGGTGGTGGATAAGGGTTGCCAGTCTGTCATTCCTGGCTGCCACACCAGTGTGGATGCGGTAAGTTCGCCGCGTTTAACACGCTCCGTCATTTCCTCTTCGGTGATACCGTCGTGGCGGATGCCATTTTTCTCGTAATGCCAGTTCATGATTCTCCTTATCTCTGAAATACCGGCACAGGCCGGAGGTTGATTAAGCAGCACTGCCCGCTGAGCTTCTGTCAGGAGAGGTCAGTAACAGGGCTTCGCGAATGAAACTAAAGTGAGGAAGTGCGTGGATGAAAGCAGGCTGACTGGTCAACTGGCTGATGGTTTTTCTGGGTATAAAAATGGTGTTCAGCACTGTGACGGCGTGAATATCTGTCAGCGGATGGACCGTGATATGCCCCCGAAACTCACCAGCCAGATACCAGCAACCTGACTGCGAAATCAGACGGTACGGGGCCAGGCTCTCACAGCGTTGCCCCTCGGCCAGCAGCGTCACTCGCTGGCGGGAGGTAATGGCGGTTACCAGTCGGTAAAACACCAGTGAGCCGGAAGGACTCACCCCGTGTGGCAGTTGCCACACCAGACAGGGTGCATCATCCGACGCCAGCAGGGCACTGACCAGTCTGCGGTCAAAGCCCGGAAATACATCAGCGAGACCGGTGCGGTGAGCAAAGGTCAGCACATCCAGTTCACCCTGCGCACCGTTACCTCCAGTGCGCAGGCGACAGAGCCCCTGACGATACTCCAGGTCCAGGTACATGAGCCGCTCACGAAAATCCCGCCGCAGAGTGCGAACCGACACCCCGAACTCGGCGGCAAGCTTCGTCACGCTCAGAGTTTCGCCCGCCACCAGGCGACCGATGATGAGTGACAATCTGACCGCCAGCCGGTCATGGCGACGTTCTGCCTGTGTCATGGAACATTCTCCGTGAAGATTAACTGACTGAAATTCATGTGATTACTTTACAGAGGGGGGCGGACAGGGAATGGACACTGCGGGAATTATTTTTTGCATCTGCATTATCCGAGAACGGACGCGGCCTGCAGCAATATCAGATTGTTTTATAAACAATCTCAGTGAGGGGTAACGGACAGGTGGTGTCCATTATTAACGCAGCGATAACAATACCGGCGTTATGGAGAGTACAATTCGCTCTGTTACAGCTGCTCAAGCAGAGTTTCTGCCATCACCCACAGGGCACGATTAAGCTTCACATCGCCATCGATACCACGTACCGCACGGGTATGGGTCCGTCCACCTTTTGCACTACGACCACTTAGCCCGCCTTTAATCAGGTTTTCCTGGATACGCTGATAGGTGGTCCACAGGTCATCACTGTAATCCTCGTAACGACGGGGAGTCAGAACCTGCGCCTCGGTTACTGGCTGGTGGTCCTCGCCGAAGCGATAAGTGATTGCGGCTTTTGCCAGTGCCTGGCGGGCCGGAGGTGGCAGCACCAGCGACTGCATGGCATCGCGCTTTTCCTCTACCTGGTCAAAAATTCCCAGTACCTCATACGCCCCTTCAATCACCTGACTCACCACGTCTCCCTTGTGCGGAACGCGCACCTCGCCAAACGTCTCTCCACAAATCAGCCCATTCTGGCAAACCTGGCGAAACAACCCTGGCAGCATCTGGTAAGAACTGGAGCCATCGTGGGAATTCAGCAGAATGATTTCCGGCACCTGCTTGCCGGTGATTTGTCCTTCACGGCGCAGGCGCAACATGTGCTTGGTATGCTCGCGACGTTCCGGGTCACGAACCCGAGTCTGACAGGCAAAGAACGGCTGAAAGCCTTCACGTTGCAGGCTGTCGAGAAGAGTAATGGTCGGAATGTAGGTGTATCGCTCGCTGCGGGATTCGTGTTTATTCTCACTAAAAACACTCGGTACCGCGCGAAACAACTCTTCACGAGTTAAAGGGCGATCACGACGGATGACATTAGCTGCGCCAAAGCGCGAAGCCAGACGGGTCATAAGCAGACTCCTTACGGAAATTAAATAAGGAAAGCTCTGTCGCACAGGCGACAGAGTTCAAGGAATAGCAAAGAGTTGAAGAAAATTCAGAAGAAGAAACTCCAGACGGCACGGGCGACAGATACTACCGTATCGCGTACAGTCTGAATGATGGTCCGAACCGGAGCCGGTATCAGTGGCATAGCGCTTACTGCGTCCAGCACCGAGCCTACCGTTTCCCCAAAATCATCACAGGCTTTTTTATTAACGGCATCGGTACGAAGTGGCACACTGAGCTGGGATACGACCGAGCTACTCGCCTCGCGTGGCAGGCAACGAATCATCCGTTCAGCCATCACCCGCAGTCCCCACTGTAATCGGACCGACACCGCACAGACTGGATTTACCGGCTGGAACAGCTCATGCAATAGGCCGATTTTGCGGCTGATATTTTGCTTCTGCTCCGTGGAGAGTCTATTACCACTGCTGGTGGGTTCGACTTTATCTACCTGACTGATAACAAACAGCACCTTATGCCGGTAAGACTCACCGATCACCTGGCGGTAAAAATGTTCATCCACTGCCAGCGCCCGGTCATCGGCCTTAATCAACCACAGCACCAGGTTGAGTCGGGGAAGCTGTTCACGGTAAAGAGCAGCATATTCGGTATCACGTGCGCCACTTTCCCCGACTCCAGGCAAATCCACCAGTGTCATAAACCGCCCTCCAACCTGAAAACGAAAGAGCAGTGGTTCACGGGTACAGGCTGCCACGTCGCTGACCGGCGATACATCTCCGGCAAACAGGGCATTGCATAATGACGATTTTCCCGCTCCGGTTTTGCCCATAATGCCTATTACGGGCTCGTAGTCGGTTAACTGGTTTATTTGCTGCAGAATCCGCTCTGATACCCACTGTGGCAGGCCAGAAAGCGATTGCCGAAACGACTTCAAACCTTCAGAATTGTTCATTGCTACTCCTCTGAAAAATAATACAAAAACGGCAGAATCGTGAGATTCTGCCGTTGATCAGGTATGTTCAGAAGAATGATATATATCTGAAAATAATTTAAATTAAGGTAAGCGTTAAGTCACTGCGCCTTTGATCCCGCTCCCTGAGTAGTTAGGTTATCTTGGCCCCCTCCTCCGCAAACCAGATCAGTGGATAAGAGCAAATTGCCCGAGGGGCATTGGGCATTGGGCATTGGGCATTGGGCATTGGGCATTGGGCATTGGGCAGCAAGGTTTTATAGTTGGCTAGCATCAATCTAACGATATAGAAACATCAGCCAATATGATGACTGTCTATGTTTGAGACATCATTTCTTGCTGTTACATAAGTATTATTGCATGATTATCATCAATTTGATTACAACCATGGCACTTTATGGATTACCGTATTCAATTTTCATTTTCCCATATAGTGATGATTCATGCCTAGTTCCCCTTCTAAGCGGCTTGAGGACTTGAGTCTGGTCCAGCGCGAGCGGCTGGCCTACATCGATTTTCGGCTCTACTTCTTCGGTGAGATCGGTCGCCCAGATCTGATTGAGCGCTTCGGCGTGGCTCCAGCAGGGGCGACACGCGATTTGGCTTTGTACCGGGAAATCGTGCCGCATAACATCACCTTCGATGGTAGCAACAAGATCTATCGCATCGGGCAGGCGTTTTCCCCGTTGTTCAAGCACGCATCGCAGCGCATTCTGTCGGCGCTGGCTCTAGGCTTTGGCGATGGCGTGAACGGCTCAATGCAGGCGCTGCTACCATGTGAATCCCCCGCAGCCCTGTGCATCCCCAAGATGGATGTGTTAGCAGCGATTTGCCGAGCCATCCACGCCAAGCGACCTGTCGCCATCCGCTACCACTCGATGAGCGGCGGCGAGTCCGAGCGGGTAATTGTGCCCTTTGCCTTGGTTGATACCGGCCTACGCTGGCACGTCCGGGCCTTTGATCGCAAGAGTAGAGAGTTTCGGGATTTCGTCGTTACCCGCATCGAAGCACCAACATTGCTCGACGAAGAGCCACAGGACAACGAACGACAGGATAACGACATCCAGTGGACGCGCATCGTCGAGCTGGATTTCGTGCCGCACCCGAGCGTTGAGCGGCCCGATATTATCAAGATGGACTACGGGATGACAGACGGTTCGATCAGAATGCGCGTTCGCGCTGCGGTGGTGGGCTATATGTTGCAGCGCTGGCGGGTAGACTGCTCACCCGATCATTGCCTTCGCGGACCGGAGTACCGGTTATGGCTCAAAGATCATCTCGCAATTTACGGCGTAAAAAATGCCTTACTGGCACCAGGCTATAGCGCCACTAAGAAGGCTGACTATTAATGGAACTGATCGACAATATCAACCGTCTGCTCGGAGACGACCTAAAGCAGACGCTCAAACCTGGTGCTCGCCTGAAGATCGCCGCCTCCTGCTTTTCGATGTACGCGTTCGAAGCGCTCAAAGCAGAGCTGGAAAAAATCGACGAGCTGCAATTCATCTTTACCTCGCCGACGTTTACCGCTAACGAGGTTACCGACAAGATTCGCAAGGAACGCAGAGAATTCCACATACCGAAGGCTGACCGCGAACGAAGCTTGTACGGGAGTGAGTTCGAAATTCATCTGCGTAACAAACTGACCCAGCGCGCAATTGCAAAAGAGTGCGCGGACTGGATGAGGCGCAAGGCAACATTCAAGTCCAATCGCAGCAAGGCACCGATGCAGCAGTTTACTTGCATTCAGGCTGCTGCCGCAGATACTGCCTACATGCCACTGCACGGCTTTACCGCCGTCGATCTCGGCTACCAGCAGGGCAACGCTGTATCCAACTTTGTCAACAAGATGGACGAGCCGACGTTTACGGCGACCTACCTCAGTCTGTTTAACCAGATCTGGCAAGACCCCGAGAAGCTGGAGGATGTAACGGCGCAGATCTGCGACCACATTGCGTCCGTCTACCAGGAAAACTCGCCCGAGAGCATCTACTTCCTGATGCTCTACAATATCTTCAATGAGTTTCTGGACGACATCAACGAGGATGTCCTGCCGAACGACCGCACGGGCTATCAAGATACGCTCATCTGGAACAAACTCTTCAATTACCAGAAAGATGCTGCCACCGGGATCATCAACAAACTTGAGAACTACAGCGGCTGCATCTTGGCCGACAGCGTAGGCTTGGGCAAGACTTTCACCGCGCTGGCCGTGATAAAGTATTACGAACTGCGCAACAAGTCAGTTCTGGTGTTATGCCCCAAGAAGCTGGCGGACAACTGGCTGAACTACAGCCGTAACCTCAAGACCAACATATTTGCTCGCGACCGGTTCAACTACGACGTGCTTTGTCATACCGACCTCAGCCGTGCGAGCGGTGAGTCGTTCGGCACACCGCTGAATCGCATCAACTGGGGCAACTACGACCTCGTCGTCATCGACGAGTCGCACAACTTCCGCAACAATGACGCCTATAAGGACAAGGAAACCCGCTACCAGAAGCTGATGAACAAGGTTATCAAGGAGGGCGTGAAAACCAAGGTGCTGATGCTTTCGGCCACCCCGGTGAACAACCGCTTCAACGACCTGCGCAACCAACTGGCGCTGGCCTACGAAGGCGATTCCGAAAACCTCAGCAAAAAGCTGCGTACCGGCAAGACGGTAGAGGACATTTTCCGTGGTGCGCAGGCTAGCTTCAATGCATGGGCAAAACTTCCATCGGAAGAGCGTACAGCGCGGGCCATCCTGGATTCGTTGGACTTCGACTTCTTCGAATTGCTCGACAGCGTCACCATCGCACGTTCGCGCAAGCATATTCAGACCTTCTACGATACCAAGGAAATCGGCCAATTCCCTGAGCGCCGCAAACCCTTGTCGTTCCATAGCCCGCTCACGCAGCGAACGGATGTGATGAGCTTCAACGAAATTTTCGAGCAGCTGTCTTTACTCAAGCTCGCTGTTTACGCGCCGATCAGCTACATCCTGCCCAGTCGGCTCAAGAAGTACGAGGAAATGTATGACACTCAGGTTGCAGGGAAAGGCAAGCTTAAACAAGTCGACCGCGAAAAGAGCCTGCAGGCATTGATGACGACCAACCTGCTCAAGCGCCTGGAAAGCTCGATTGAGTCTTTCCGCTTGACGCTCAAGTCCCTGCGCGCGAACCACACGAATACGCTGGCCAAGATCAGCACTTTCAATGAGACTGGCGGCCTCAGTGGCATTGACAGCAGAATCCATGACCTCACCGACCAGTTAGAAAACCTCGACGCGGACGACGACCTGCCAAGCAATGGCGACAGTGAAATCGGTGGCAAGGTCAAAATCAGCCTCGCCGATATGGACTTGCCTTCTTGGGAGCACGAGCTGAAGGTCGATCTGGAAATCATCGATGCCTTGCTGACGTCGATGAACAAGATCACGGCTGCCGATGATGCCAAACTGCAGCATCTCAAGACACTGGTTCTGGAGAAGATCGCAGCACCGCTGAATCCTGGCAACAAGAAGGTGCTGATCTTCACCGCCTTCGCCGACACCGCTGACTATCTGTATGCCAATTTGGCTCCGGAATTGCTGGCCACACAGACCTTGCACAGTGCGAAAGTCACCGGCAAAGGGGCGCCGAAGAGCACGCTCAAGAAGAACTATGACTTCCAGGAACTGCTCACCCTCTTCTCGCCACACTCGAAGGAGAAAGCGATCGTGCTGCCAAATGAGGCGGCAGAGATAGATTTGTTGATCGGCACCGATTGTATCTCTGAAGGCCAGAACCTGCAGGACTGCGACTACCTCATCAACTACGACATCCACTGGAATCCCGTGCGCATCATCCAGCGCTTCGGCCGTGTGGATCGCATCGGCTCACCCAACAGCAGCATCCAACTGGTTAATTACTGGCCAGACATCTCGCTCGACGAATACATCAACCTGAAGGAACGGGTTGAGAGCCGAATGATGATTGCCGATGTCACAGCCACCGGTGACGACAATGTGCTGAGCGCCCAAGCCAACGATGTGTCTTATCGCAAAGAGCAATTGCGACGTTTGCAAGAGGAAGTGATTGAGCTGGAAGACCTGAAAACCGGAGTGTCGATTACTGATCTCGGGCTCAATGACTTCCGAATGGACTTGCTCAACTATGTGAAGGTCAATGGCGAATTGAGCAACGTGCCAAGCGGGATGCACGCCGTAGTGCCTGCCAAGCCGGAGATGGGCCTACGCCCGGGTGTGATCTTCACGCTACGCAACCGGAATCCAAGCGTCAACGTCAGTCAGCACAACCGCCTGCACCCTTATTACCTCGTCTACATTAATCGCGGGGGGGAAGTCATTCACGATCACACCGAAGTCAAACGTTTGCTGGATCTGGTTCGCACCTGCTGCAAGGGACAAGCCCAGCCTATTACAGATGCCTGTCTCCTGTTCAATAAGGAAACGGCCGATGGCCGCAAGATGCAGATGTATTCGGACCTGCTTGGCAAGGCCATCCGCTCAATGATCGAGGTGAAGGAAGAGAAGGATCTGGACAGCCTCTTCTGCAGCGGAAAGACCACCGCGTTGGTCAATACTATCGTCGGACTGGACGACTTCGAACTGATTACCTTCCTCGTGATTCAGGAGGCCGGATGAGTCAGTCTGCGCGATTTGAGTCGAATACCGCGTTCATCAACTATCCGAAGCAGGCTGTCTTTGGTCGTACCCTGCCAAAGAATAAGATCTACGAACACAGCGGCGCCAATACAAGGCTGAAGGACTTGTTCGTCGAGCAGGTGGAGCAGATCGTCTGGCAATACAAGTTGGCTCCGGAAACGATCAACCTGCCCGCCAGGCCGGGAGTACCAGAGCTTCAGATTTTCTCAATCCAGCTCAAGACATCGGAGCTGAATCTGGACGTTTTGCGTTGCATCGATGGCGCGGTGCAGTTTCCCATCATCTTCGAGCTGAGCTTTAATGGCCGAACAAAGGTGATCGCTGCATACAAACGACCGAATGAGTCAGACGCCAGCCGTTGGGTCATGAGTGACTACTTTACGACAGCCTGGTTGCAGAGTGACTGTGAGCGCGCCGCCATGCCTTTAGCACTCGACCTGGGCGGCTTGTATGAGCAGACGCTTCACCGCCTAATCCCCACGCCTGCGCGCCCACGAGAAAGTCTCGCGGACTTGGTCGCACGTGTCGAACTTGTTGCAGCCAAGCAGCGTGAGGTTGAGAAAGCTGCCAGTAGACTTGCCAAAGAAAAGCAATTCAACCGCAAAGTAGAGATCAACGCGCATTTGCGGCAGCTTAAAAAAGAACTTGAAGAATTGACCGGGAGTGAGAGTGCATGACACAGAGCTTGAATGATGAGTCAAGGATACACATCGAGCAGATCGCTGGTGAAGCGTTGGCGCAACTCGAAAGCATCGCTGAAACCGCTAGGGGCAAGCTGCACAATGGGCGGACATTGGGCTCAGAAGCGTTGGCAAGTATCAATACGATGACGTCTAGCTCGGCTATTCAGAATCTAGGTCAGATTAGCCAAGTGAATAGAGAGAGCTATCAGACCTTGGCATCTGAGCCAGCTATTGCTCGTGTCGTTGCTGAGGACGACACAGGAAATCGACAGACGTTCTATATCTGTCGGGCAATTCCTTTAACAGGATTTATCAATCACACTAGTTATCGAACAGAAAAAGGACGACTTGCATCCCTACCTGTTGGAGCAGAGCTGGAGCTCAAAGATGGCAGTTATTTAACCGTCATTGAGCGAGCACATCTCCGCCCCAATGCGCTTGCCGGTGGGTGGGACTCTCGTGACACCGTCGTTGAAGCCGAGCATTTCGGACCGTTCACCATCGAGTCGCTGCGTGCGCTGCTGACCGAGGTTGCGGGGGAGGAAGTCACCGAAGACATTCTGGGCCAATTGCTGGCCGAAGAAACCGCCAGGGCCAACATCATCGACGGCGTTCGCCGCAGCGTTATCACCAAGATGGGACTGCGGGATCAGCCCATCCTCGATCAATACCAGGACGAGATTTTCCGCCTCCCGCTTGACAAGCGCTTGTTGATCCTGGGCCCGCCAGGTACAGGCAAGACGACCACCCTGATCCGCCGCCTCGGCCAAAAACTCGACACCGCCTACCTGGATGAAGGCGAACAACGTCTGGTTGAAACAATCGCTTCAGCCCAAGGCATTGCGCATGCCAACAGCTGGTTGATGTTCACGCCCACGGAATTGCTCAAGCAGTACCTCAAGGAGGCATTTGCGCGTGAAGGAGTTCCCGCCTCGGATCTGCGCATCAGAACGTGGCAAGACTATCGACGCGAGCTGGCCCGAAACGTATTCGGCGTCCTCAGAAGGGCTTCCGGTGGCGGTACCTTTGTTCTGAAAGACGGACTGACCAGCATGACCGATGCCGCACTAGAGCGCCCCATTCAATGGTTTGACGATTTCGATGAATGGCAGCGCAAGGCCTATGTGCAGGAACTGCGTGAAGCAGCAGCCCAGCTCCACGATGCCAAAACGCCCGACGTCTTAAGTCTCGGCGCACGTCTGCAAGACATCTTGTCGCGGGCGGCCGATGGCGCACTGGCGGCGATGTTTGGCTCACTGTCGGTGGAGATTGCCAAAGTGCAGGCACTCGTCAGCAGCCTGAAGGAAGGCTCGGACGCCAAGATCAAAGCCGCACTCAACCTGCAGCTCAAACGCAACCGAGCTTTTCTGGATGAGTTGGCCCGCATGATCGACAGCCTCCAACAAGGGCAAGCGACTGAAGCGGACGACCAGGACGACCCGGATGCCGATGAAGAAGAAGACACCACAGCATCCCGCACAGGTCGTATCGCCGCGCTCAATTCCTACATGCAAGCGGTACGCGCCCAAGCCCGGGCAGCAGCATCCAAGCGCACAGTCAGCAAAGCCTCTCGCAATGGCAAAATCATCGAGTGGTTGGGAGAGCGTGGGCTGACAGAAGCGGATCGCGATGAAGTGGGTGCAAGCCTTCTGGTGCAGGCCAGTGCACGCCGCTTCGTTAATCCGGTCAAGCGCTACCTCGAGGGCATCCCTAAGCGCTACCGTGCATTCAGGCGCGAACGCCAACCGGCAAACACCTGGTATCGCCACGAAGGCTTTGAGGCGCGCGACATCCACCCCCTGGAGTTGGACATCGTACTGCTTGCGATTTTGCGCGCCGCAGGCGACCTGCTCAGTCGGCCCAACATTCAGCGCGACATAGATAGTCCCGCGTGGTCATCGCTCCAGCCCATTCTGGGGCATTACTGCAACCAGATCCTGGTGGATGAAGCCACGGACTTCTCGCCCATTCAGCTCGCGAGCATGGCGGCGCTGGCGCATCCACGACTGCGCTCATTCTTTGCCTGTGGTGACTTTAATCAGCGCCTGACCACCTGGGGCGCACGTTCTGTCGACGACTTGAAGTGGATCTTTGCGGATTTTGACATCAAGGAGATTACGGTCTCCTATCGGCAGAGCAAGCAACTGAACGATCTGGCTCGCGCCATGATCCGCACTGTCGGTGGCACCGAGCAAAACGCCAGCTTGCCTGAGTATATGGACAGCACGGGTGTTGCACCCGCCTTGCTGGAGCACGCGACCAACGCAGAAACCATTGTCGGTTGGCTGGCAGATCGCATTCGCGAGATTGAGCGCTTTGTCGGTCAGTTGCCATCCACCGCCATTTTTGTGAACACCGAGGACAACGTCGCTCCGGTGGCCGACGCGCTGAACGCCACCCTGGCCGAGCACAACATCCAGGTCATCGCTTGCCGAGAGGGCCAGGCTGTGGGACAGGAAAGCAACGTGCGCGTGTTCGACATCCAGCACATTAAAGGCCTGGAGTTCGAGGCGGTGTTCTTTGTCAGCATTGACCAGCTCGCCACGCTGCACCCGGCGCTGTTCGACAAATATCTGTACGTCGGCACCACCCGTGCGGCCACCTACTTGGGTGTGACCTGCCAGGGCAGCTTGCCATCCGGCATCGAAAGTCTGCGCACGCACTTTTGCCAGGACTGGCAACAAGTCGACTGACTATATCAATACGAACTTGAATTGTGAGGCGCCATGCCTTTTCCATAAAATCATGGCGACCAGAGGAAAAGAACATGGAAAAACTAAAAATGCATTCACCCAATCTCACGCAGGACAACATCGCCCGCATTCGCGATCTGTTTCCAGGCTGCGTCACTGAAGCCAAGGGCGAGGACGGCAGCGTGAAGCTGGCGGTGGATTTCGACCAACTGCGACAGGAACTGTCCGATTCGATTGTCGAGGGGCCACAGGAACGCTACCACCTGAACTGGCCTGGCAAGCGTGAGGCGCTGCTGACGGCCAATGCGCCGATTGCCAAAACCTTGCGCCCGGTGCGTGAGGAAAGTGTGGACTTCGATACGACGAAGAACCTGTTCATCGAAGGCGATAACCTCGATGCCCTGAAGTTGCTGCAGGAGACCTATCTCGGCAAGGTTAAGATGATCTACATCGACCCGCCGTACAACACTGGAAAAGACTTTGTTTACCGGGATAATTTTTCTGAGACAACAGAAGATTACTTTTCACACTCTCTTCAAACCGATGATATTGGAAATCGTCTCGTTGCTAATCGTGACTCGAACGGACGATTTCATTCCGTTTGGCTGAGCTCCCTGTATAGCCGTCTAAGTATTGCCAGAAATCTTCTGCGACAAGACGGCGTTGTGATTATTTCCATAGATGAAGTCGAACACTCCAATTTGCGTAGACTTTGCGATGAAATATTTGGGAGTCAGAATTTTTGTGGTGAGATTGTTTGGAAAAATAGCAGTAAGAACGATCAATCGTTTATCTCCGTTCAACACGAGTACTTTGTGGTTTATGTCCGAGATAAACAAGCCAACAGCGGCGAATGGCTTGAAAAAAAGCAAGGGCTTGATGAAATTTATAAAGCGTTTGAAGGCTTTAAGAAAGAATTTGGTTTTGATTGGAAAAAGATCCATCAGGCCGCACTCGACTGGCAGAAAGAATTACCAGCATCCAGCCCCATTCTTGATAGTAAACACTACAGCTGGATGGATGAGCGGGGCGTGTACTTTCCCGACAATATCTCGGGACCAAACGATGGTCAATACGTGTACGACGTAGACCACCCGATTACAGGAAAAAAAGTCAAGCAACCATCTCGAGGCTGGTTCTGTCCAAAGGAAAAGCTGGTTAAGCTCATTTCAGAAAATCGAGTCCATTTCGGCCCGGACGAGTCAACTGTGCCATGCCTAAAAACCTATCTAAAGAATACTGAGTATGTAAGCCTAACAAGCCTAAGGGTTTTGGATAGCAGAGCCGCTTCTAATAGGTTGCGCGACTTGTTTGGAGAGAAGATTTTTACAAACCCCAAGGACGAATTGCTTCTTGCTGATTTCTTTCGTGCAATGAATGTCAAGGATAACGATATCGTCTTGGACTTTTATGCAGGATCAGGCTCAACGGCACACGCAATTTGGGAGCTAAATCGTTCAAGTGGAAGTAACTGCCGTTGGATATCAGTCCAAATTGCGGAGAACCTACTTGAGACGCTGACTGTTGCTACCGGCGCAGCAAAGAAAATTACGCAGAATGCAATTCGCCTACTCAATGGTCTTGATCTACCAACGACTATCGCTGAAATTTCTAAAGAGCGACTTCGTCGTGCAGGGAGATTGACATTGGATGGGAAGGTGCTTAATGGGTGGGGTGGAGATATTGGTTTCCGCGTTTTTAAAGTTGAAACATCCAACATGGCCGACGTTTACTATTCGCCTGACGCGCTCGACAATGCCAAGTTCGACCTTTTCGTTGACAACATCAAGCCCGACCGCACGCCTGAGGATTTGCTGTTCCAGGTAATGCTGGATTGGGGTGTCGACTTAGCCCTGCCCATCAACAAACAGTCTATTCAAGGTAAAGATGTGTTCTTTGTCGATGGCAATGCGCTGGCCGCCTGCTTCGACGCCAGCGGCAGCATCGACGAAGCGTTTGTGAAGGAACTGGCCAAGTATCAGCCGCTGCGCGTTGTGTTCCGCGACGCGGGCTACAAGAACAGCGCGGTCAAGATCAACGTAGAGCAGATCTTCAAGCTCTTGTCGCCCGCCACCGAAGTGAAATGCATCTGAGGGGCGCGTGATGAAACTTAAATTTAAACATCAGCCCTATCAGGCTGCAGCCGTGCAGGCGGTCATTGATATTTTTCAGGGGCAGCCACCGGCCTCTGATGCGGCCATGAGCTATCGCCTTGACCCTGGTAATACCAAAAACGGCATGGGTGATCTGTTTGCGGTAGATACTGGTTTTAAAAATGCTGAGCTAACCCTTAGTGAGGTTGCCTTGCTTGATAACATCCAACAGGTGCAGCGCCAGCAAAATCTGCCGTTGTCGGAAAGCTTGGTCAAGACCAAGGTCGCCAGGCTAAATCTTGATATCGAGATGGAAACGGGTACTGGCAAGACCTATTGCTACATCAAGACGGTCTTCGAGCTGAACAAACAGTACGGCTGGAGCAAGTTCGTCATAGTGGTGCCGAGCATTGCCATCCGCGAGGGCGTGACCAAGTCGTTGGAAATCACGGCCGAGCACTTTCAGGAGACCTACCACAAGAAGGCGCGCTTCTTTATTTACAACTCTAAGCAGTTGCACCATCTGGAGAGCTTTTCCTCCGATGCCGGTATCAATGTCATGGTGATCAACGTACAAGCGTTTAACGCCACCGGTAAAGATAACCGCCGCATCTATGAAGCGATCGATGATTTTCAGTCACGTCGCCCGATCGATGTGATCAGCGCAAACCGGCCCATCTTGATCCTCGATGAGCCGCAGCGGATGGAGGGGGGCAAGACGCTGGATTCATTGGCTAATTTCAACCCGTTGATGGTGTTGCGCTATTCCGCTACCCACAAGACCACACACAACAAGATCCACCGACTGGATGCGCTTGATGCTTACAATCAGAAGCTGGTGAAGAAGATTGAGGTGCGCGGGATCTCGGTGAAGGGACTGGCGGGAACCAACGCCTATCTCTATTTACAAGCCATCGAAATCTCAAACAAAAAACCTCCAATCGCGGTTGTGGAGCTCGAACAGAAACTCAGCGGTGGCAACATCAAGCGCATCACCCGCAAGCTGGGCAAGGGTGACAATCTGTTTGTGCTATCGAACGAGCTGGATCAATACCGCGATGGGTTTGTGGTATCGGACATCAATGCCAATACGGACATCTTGAGCTTTACCAATGGCGTAGAGCTGACGGTGGGTGATGCGACTGGTGATGTTTCCGAGATAGCGCTGCGCCGCATTCAGATCCGTGAGACGATCAAGGCGCACTTTGACAAGGAGATGGAGCTCTTCGATAAAGGGGTGAAGGTTCTCTCGTTGTTCTTTATCGACGAAGTAGCCAGGTACCGGGACTACTCTGCTGCCGATGAAAAAGGCGAGTACGCAAAAATATTTGAAGAGGAGTACGCCAAGCACCTTCAAGAAGCCTTTGATAATGGGTTTATGGAGGGGGATGCCCCTTATGCTAAATATCTACGCCACATTGCGGCCGATAAGACGCACAGCGGCTACTTTTCCATCGACAAGAAGAGCAAGCGCCTCACCGATCCCAAGGTTGCTGCGCGCGGTGAAAATGCGGGCTTGTCGGATGATGTAGATGCTTATGATCTGATCCTTAAAGACAAGGAACGGTTATTATCACTCGCTGAGCCAGTGCGTTTTATCTTCTCACACTCGGCTTTGCGTGAGGGTTGGGATAACCCGAACGTGTTCGTTATCTGCACTCTCAAACATAGTGATAACACCATTTCACGTCGTCAGGAGGTCGGGCGCGGCCTGCGTTTGTCTGTCAATCAGAATGGTGATCGCATGGACCATCCGTCCATTGTTCATGACATTAACGTACTGACAGTTGTGGCCAGCGAAAGTTACAAGGACTTCGTAACAGCCTTGCAGAAGGACATTAGCGAGTCCTTGTCAGCTCGTCCGCGTGTGGCGGACAAGGCCTACTTCACGGGCAAGATGCTGAACACGAAGGAAGGCCCAATTACGGTATCGGACGACCAGGCCACGGACATTGAGTTTTATCTGATTCAGAACGGCTATGTCGATAAGAAGCGCAATATCACGGAGAAGTACCATCAAGCTAAAAAAGACGGCTCTCTGGAAGCATTGCCGGACGAGCTGCAGTCCTTTGCAGAGCAGGTATTCCAACTGATTGACAGCGTATTCAGCGAAAGCCAACTCATGCAGATAGACGATGGTCGCAAGCCCAAAAGACTGCAGACCAACGCCAACTTTGAAAAGCAGGAATTCAAGGCGCTGTGGGGGCGAATCAATCGCAAGGCTACTTACAACGTGTTGTTTGATGATGTTGAGCTAGTGAACAATGCGATCAAGGCGCTCAATGACAAGAATGCAGGGTTGCGTGTGACGCCGTTGCAATACACCATTCACCGTGGCGAGCAGACTGATACGGCAACTTACGATGGCCTCAAAAAGGGTAATGCCTTCGAGCTGAAAGTTACCGAAACAGAATCGCACAACGCCTCCATCCACTCCGCTGTGCAGTACGATCTGATTGGCAAGTTATCAGAGGGGACGTTGCTTACAAGACGAACCGTTGCCGAAATTCTTAAAGGCCTCAATGCTGACGTCTTCGCACAATTCAAGAGCAATCCGGAAAGCTTCATTGCCGAAGCCATTCGCTTGGTCAACGAACAAAAGGCCAATGTCATTATCGAGCATTTGGCCTATGACACGCTAGAAGACAAGTTTGATTTGGACATCTTTACCACGGGTCAGAGCAAACAGGATCTCAGTAAGGCTGGGAATAAATTGCAGAATCACATCTATGACTACGTGCTTACCGACTCTGCGATTGAGCGTAAGTTCGTCGAAGAGCTGGATACCAGCAAGGATGTGGTGGTATATGCCAAGTTGCCACGTGGTTTTCTGATCCCAACCCCTGTCGGCGATTACAACCCCGATTGGGCCATTTCTTTCAAAGAAGGCTCGGTCAAGCATGTGTATTTCGTTGCTGAGACCAAGGGCTCGATGTCGTCACTGGATTTACGGCCTATTGAAGCTACCAAGATTAAATGTGCCCGTAAGTTCTTCGATGAGATCAACAAGAAGTTTGCTCCAGAAAACGTGAAGTATGACGTAGTGGATAGCTTCGGTAAGCTGATGGAAGTGGTCAAGTAAGATACAAAGGATTGGCCATGTGGTGGTGAGATTATGGCGCACACAAATTGCCACCTATGCACATGGCCGCATCTGAGTTTTCGTCCGGCATCTCTTGTTTGCGTTTGTATTACAGCGTTAGTTCCCATCTGAAAACGGCCGAGCAATGCTTTGAGGTAAGATACTTTAGCTGCGATTAGCTTATCTGTGCGCGTGATGCAGCAGACCGAACCAGTGTCTGAGGAACATGTCGTCATCGGCAATATTCGCATGACGATAAAGGGCGGCTTAACGTTTATCTTCGGACTTGAATCCGCCTACAACAAAAAGGAAATGAGCTAATGATCCTCAGGGATATGCGAAAAACTCGTCAGGGAACCAGCCAGAATATCCAACTCCAACCGGCAGATGCCATTGTTGAGCAGGCATTGTAGTCATGGGAACTGTATCCTATCAGGTAAAAAAAATCGGGATGCTGCTAGAGCAGCGCCTCGCTATTCCGTCATACCAGCGCCCCTACAAATGGCAACAAAAACACGTCAATCAACTAATTGATGATGTGTTAACCCACCAAAATAAACAGAGCTACCGCCTTGGGACTGTGGTGTTGCACCGGGATAAGTTAAAACCTGCTTATGAAGGTGAGCTCGATATCGTTGATGGTCAGCAGCGCCTTCTGACCTTAACCTTGCTTTGCTCAGTGCTCGATCAGAGTGGCGAGTTTTCAACGCCCCTGTTGGAACAATCTTTTGCTTCAAGGGTTAGCATCAATAACCTTGAGCACAATGCCAAAGTCATTGAGAACCGCCTTGTGGGACTAAATGATAACGAGCGCAAATCACTACTTCACTTCGTGTGTAACAAGTGTGAACTGATCGAAGTGACGCTCGATGATTTGAGCGAAGCCTTTCAGTTTTTCGACTCACAAAATGCCAGGGGCAAGGCCCTCGCGCCCCATGACTTGCTAAAGGCATACCATTTGCGCGAAATGATGGATGCCACAGAGCAAGCGGAACGACTACATCACGTTAGCCTGTGGGAGCAGGGTGTCAGTCCGGATGATGAATCCGCTAACCTTCACCTCATTATGGGCGAGTATTTGTTCCGCCTGCGCCGATGGCTGGATGGCGATTATGGCGTGCAGTTCAGCCGCCACAATCTTGAGGTGTTCAAAGGCGTCAACCTCTCCACCTCTGATTACCACTATCTGCAGTCTCTGCTCGCCCTGGATTTTGCAGTTGAGCATTACAATAACGACCCTATCAGGAAGTGGGACAAGCAGAATAAACCTTATCCGTTTCAAGTTAATCAGTTAATAATTAACGGAAAGCGCTTTTTTGAGTATATCCAGCACTACAAATCCCTGCATCACACCCTATTTGAAGGTGACAACGCGCTGCTTGGCAATTTCTTAAAAAAACATACCCGTTACGCTGGCAGTTCACGCAAAGGGGATATGTATATTAAAAATCTCTTTATGTGTGCAGTGATGGCCTATTACGATAAGTTTGGCGACAAAGAATTAATTCAAGCCGCAACAATCTGTTTTTGTTGGAGTTACTACTTGCGCTTGCAATATCAAAAAATCGGCATGGACAGTGTTGATGGCCATGCGCGTGAGCCCCGAGGACTATTGAGAGTGCTCGATAAAGCGATCCACCCACAACAAGTCCTACGCTTTCAGCCAAAGCGTTGTATAAACATTCGTTTTCAAAATGCCAAACCCGTAGAAGATTCAATCGCTCAGATGCTGGGAGATGTAGATGCCGACGAGTAATGATTTAGCCTTGCTGACCATCGAACAGTTATTCAGCGCTAATAGCCATTATGTTATCCCTATTTATCAGCGTAACTACGCCTGGGGCGCGCAGGAGATTGAACAGCTTATTCGGGACATTGCAGATGCTGCTGAAGCCCTTAAAAATGCAGGGCAACAGGAAGACACGAAATACTATCTGGGCAGCTTGGTGGTATATGTCAGAGATGGCGCTGATAGCGCACACCAAGGCGTAATAGTCTATGAAACGATTGATGGACAGCAAAGGTACACAACGCTGTCGATTTTGCACGCATACTTAAAAAAAGTTGCTTGTTGCAGCGAACAAGATTTATCCCCGCTTCACCTTAATCTCGACTTTGACAGCCGCCCTAAATCAGCCCGAACGCTACATAAGCTGTTTCAACAGGATCAGAGCAATGATCCTGAAGAACCCTCAATCCGAGCGGCGTTTACTATTATTGAACGCTACTTTGAGAAAGAGGACATAGACACCAACAACTTTTGCCGATATCTACTCAAACACGTCACTATTTTACGGGTTCCTGTGCCAACAGAGACTGATCTCAACCACTACTTTGAGATCATGAATAACCGAGGTGAACAGCTAGAAAAACACGAAGTGTTGAAAGCGAATTTGATGTCAGTTTACAACGGTGAAGCTGCCGCAAGAAACGGCTTTTCTGCCATATGGGATGCCTGCGCTGATATGAATCGCTATGTGCAATTGGGCTTTAGCTCAGAGGCTCGCAAAGCATTATTTGGTGAGCAGTGGTTAGGATTCCCGGCGAGTTTTGAAGAGATAAAATGCGCGATAGAAACTAATGGTGATACAGACGAAAAGCTGACTATACGGGATATTATCGAAAGACGACGCTTTCATCACACTGATGACAACGATGAAAAAGCAAAAGAGCAGCGTTTTGATTCGATTATCGATTTCTCCAACTTCCTACTGCATGTGCTAAAAGTGACAGTGGATAATGACGTGTCATTGGACGATAAAAAGCTACTTCAGGCATTTGAAATCATAAAAAATGACCGAAAAAAAATCACCCAGTTTGCTTTTAACTTGCTGAAGTTTAGAGTCTTATTTGATCGCTATATCATTAAGCGCGACCAGGCTGAGAAGTGGAGCCTGCTGACGCTTGAGTACTATGCCAGAGACAGGAATTCGAGCTTTAGCTATAACAACTCTTTCGATCAAGATGAACTGTCTGGTGTAAATAAACAACTAGCGATGATCTTGTCGATGTTCCATGTCTCCCACCCTGCCTATGTTTATAAGCGATGGCTCAATCGCTCACTGGCCATTTTGAATACTCTGGCTTTGGGTCAACTGAACGTTGACGGAGCGGCTTACCTCAGAGAGCTTGAGCAACTCAGCCATGAGTTTTTGGCTGAGATTTGTGGTGAAAAGGAGCAATTCGATGCAGAGGCTCTGCACCGCGGTACCAGCGTACAGAACTTTGTGTTTAATCTGCTCGACTATCGTTTGTGGCGTGATCTTACTACGGGCCAATCATTCGATGGTAAAGGGCTTAATAATCCAGATATTAAGAAACACTTTGATGGCTTTCAGTTTTCATCGGGCCGAACATCGGTTGAGCACTACTTTCCTCAAACCGACCCCTCTGGCGCAAAAAAAATGGGGGATGATGTCCATCGTTTCGGTAACCTCTGCCTGATCTCACCAAGCAGCAACTCGAGACTTAGTAATTATTCGCCAGCAGACAAGAAAAAATTCTACGTCGAAACAGAACGAGCAGAGAGCCTAAAACAAGCAATCATGATGAGCTATGAGGAGTGGGGTCCGGAGGGACAAGGCTTTAAAAACATAGTAAGCCATGAATACGCGATGCTGACGTTGCTCAGGAGACATTGAATGCCCTCCACCACTATAACGTATCTCTTCTATGAGATTCAGGGGCTGGTTACATCCGTCAGCAGTTCCTGTGACGCAATGAACACCATGTAAAACAGGAAAAAGCCGACCGGGAGATAATAGTGATGCAATGTGATGTTAATTCACGATTAGAATACCCCACATCACCCTGAAAAAACCGTGTGGCCGGGATCGGCCCTCTGAGCAAAGGACTGGTGAGCACATTGTTAAGTTTAAAGATTTTACGCAAAGCGGTTTCCAGGTTGATATTTCGCCTGCTGGCGGACAAACCTCTGCCCACGAAAACCCCCGGCGAAAAACTGCATATTCTTCTGCTTCGCTGGGACGCAAAATTGGGCGACTCCATCGTATCTTCTTTCTTTTTTCGCGAATCACGTAAGCTCAATGCCCGATTGACTGTACTTACGGTTAACGAGTTAGCTGAAATGCATACCAACACCTTCGGTGTGGATGAAGTCATCGTTACGAATCCGCATCCAGGGCTTGGTGAACTACGCAGATTGGTGAACCAACTAAGTAATGTCGATGTCGTTGTTCATCTGGTTGGACGACTGCAACCTGCCGAAATCGTTTTTATGCGGTTACTCCGCCCGGCGAGTCTCTATTCCCTTGATGATTCACTGCGCTGTGTGAATCGTAAAATGGGTTTTGCTGCAAATACGCTCAATATCGTGGAGCAGTACAAATATATTCTGCAGGATCTGGGCGCGAAAGTGATCGACACCCAGTACATTGTGCCGTTGCCTGCCGAGCTGCCGCCTGCGGCACTTTCCCCCCAAATACTTTTTAATCCTTATGCCAGCCGAAGAGACAAGGGGCTATCCCCTTCCCGTGCAACCGCAATTCTACAAGCTATCACCGACGAGTTTCCCGGCCATTCCGTAGGAATTCTTTGTAGCCCTTCAACGCTGCACAGCGCACAGCATCTGGAAAACGCAGTTGCACGCGATAATGTGGCAGTCTTGCACGACGGGCTAACGCCCGAAAAGGTTGCAGGCTATATTCTCCGCGCGCGGGCAGTTGTTAGTGTGGATACTGCCATTGTGCATATGGCTGTTGGCCTGAAAGCGAAGCTGGTGGCGATCTACCCGTTGATTGCAGGTCAACACAACCCATGGTTGCCGCCTCGCTCACCTTTTACACAAGTGATCTACAGCGAGCAACAGACAGACACACTCCGTCGTACGGGCAAAAAAAATATGGATGCTTTTTCGCTAACGTCATTAATGAACGCATTGCAGACTCTCTTAACACTGCCAGCAGAAGCGAAAAATAGCATGTCGCTTAACGCCAGAATCATCCCTGGGCTAGGGGTAGCGACGGGCACGCTGACGCGACAACTGCCCTTAATCTGTGAAAAATTTCCTGAAGTTGCAAGCTGTTATGCCGGGACGATCAACCTTGAATTCAGCGTTCCTGTCGCAGTCGTGCGGCCCGACCACCGTACCGCACCGCTGGCTTGGACTCCCAGTGGGCGCACCACCGAGATATTCGATCTACTGCGCATTGAACTTGAATTCAGCCATTTAACTGAACGCATCCCCGCATGGCTGTATATTGCCCACAGCTCGCCACACCGCCGGACGCCGACCATTCACGAAGCAATCGCGCCGCGCATTAACCTCAATGGCGCCACGCACTGTCGACTCTACTTACCCGCTGAGGCTATCGTACTGGGCGAAAGTGGTACTCAGGCAACGGAAGCTATCAATTTGTCACTTTCATCAACCCAGTAATCCGCATTCGCCTCAATATGCAAAAACAGTTTTGCCAGCAGCGAGCCACCCGCCAGGAATTCAGCCACAGTTTCTCTCCGGGCTTCGGTACGCCGGAAATAGGTGTTGTAAAGTTTGAGAATGGCCACGTCGTTAATCAAAAATGCCCCGACGGCAATATCGGTGCGACGCATCACCTCGCAACCAGCAAAGTTGTAACGAGGACGGTATCCGGGATCGATGACCTCCCCGCCAATCGGGATGGCAGCATCGGCAGCCTGGGCAATGATATTTTTGATTCTCCCAGGATTACCCCAAGCGTGATTCTCGCTCTCAAGCCCTATAGCTAAGGCTTGCGCAAGTATGGAGTTTCCTGGCAGGGACGCGAAAATACACTCGCTATGCCAGTGCAATTTATCGCTCAGCCCTGTCGGAAATAACTCAACACTCGGATCTCTAAACAGCAACGTATCCGCATCCAACCATGCCCCGCCCCAGCGATGTACAAACGCCATGCGAATGAAATCGCTCTTCGCCACAATAGCTTCAATGCCGTTCGCCAGCGTAAAGCTCAGCGGTTCAAAAGCCCAAGCTTTATTCATGATGTCAGCATCGATGTGCTCGCTTACCGTTCGCGGCGTAAGCAGAAGAAAACGATCGCCCAGAGCTCTGCGCATAGAAACCAGTGCCAGGGCAACATAAGCCGGCATGGTCTGACCCGGTGCGTTTTCCCAGTAACTAACGTAATGGGTAGTGTCGGACATCATTTCACCAGCACCTTACCTTTCGCACACAACAGCCCATTTTGCATCAGATATGTTCTGAGCATCACCAGTGATGGCGCGCATGCAGGCTGAGCCAAAAACTCATTATTTAACGCTGATTTATACAGATTAAGCCAGGTCTGCACCGGCACATTTGGCAGGAAAGCCAGTAAACTATCCCGGTTGTCTTCGCCAAATAACAGACGCAACGTACGCAGAATGGGTTGATAGCCCGGAGCAGAGAGCAGTTGCGCGACGTTTTCATCCAAATGCTGCTTTACGCTCACGCTGTTCAGCCGATCCTCCACCGACGCATCAGTTAATGCCGCCCGGGGATCTAGCGCCACTGGGTAAATAGCACGAAATGACCGAGCGCCGTTACACAGCGATTCATACAACACTTTGTCCGCCGTTGCACCAGTCACCAGCACGTCATCTCCAAAAATGACATGCACGCCGCTCCAGCGGTAAAAATTCTCCGCTGGAATCACATGATCCTGCACAAGATTGACCCGATCGCGCTCGGCCTGGCTGAGGCTGGCATAATTTTCACACGGCGGCGCAATCCTGGGCAGTTTAACGTTGATAATGGTGGGCAATCCTTTATGCGCCAACGTGAGATTAATTTCCTCAACCACGATATCGTAGAGCACATTGGCCGTGGAAGGCACATTACGCCAGCCCGTGGTCATCATCACAACACTCTCTCCCTCCTCTTTGGCCTTGCAAAACAACCCTGACCATGAAGAGGAGGTGTCATCCAGTTCTGCGGCAAGATAGTCGATAACGCACCGTGCCAGATAGCGTATCTCGCTCACTCCGCCATATTTCGCACGGCTATAAATGCCCGCCAATGTTGTAGCGTCAGCACCAGTGCGCATATCGCAAAATGATCCAGTCGCATTCGGCGTCAGATAATGCAGCGCCTTACCACCAAAAATAGCGACGTAATCGGACATGTCGATCAAACCGCGCGCCAGCAAATCGGTCGCAAACGCGCGAAAACCGGATTTAACATCCTGCGCATTGATCTGTGCACTGGCCTGGCGAAACATTGCCAACTGGGTTGCGAGCGGTTCGTTGTGCAGCGTGTTCCACGCAAGTGAATGCGGAGTTTTTAGTCCATTCATGGTGAAGATCCTTAGCGAGACACTGGCACAGTGTGAAATTGAAGGTCATCCAACAGAACATCAATACGTTGACGCTGCTGATAATAGCTGATGGATTGAAGCCCTAATGGCCTAAGTGCCTCCATCAACTCGGCGATCCCCGTTCCGGCATCACGAGGATCATGCGCATCGGATCCGATGGTCAATGGAACATTGTTCCTCAGTAATTTCTCCAGCAAAGCGCGGGAAGGATAGGACCATCTTCCTGCAATTTCTTTACCCGTCGTAGGATCAAGGCTGGATTTTCGCAGGCCCGAAGCATTCAGTTCATATGCAATACCGCTGCGTACGAGCGGCGCAATCAACGGTTCAAAGCGACGCAAAAACACATCCTCTGGGATTGCGCGCAGTAGCGTGTCAGCGTGCCCAACCGCATCAAACAACCGGCTTTCCAGCAACGCTTCAAGCTGAGCAAAGTACTTGTCCAGAAAGGAGTCTGCCGCTAACCGGGGCAGTTCCCAGACCTTCACCATCGGCTCTTCGGCAACAGTGACGTAGTGAATTGAACCGATGACAAAATCCATTGGATAGCGGGCAAGTAATTGCCGGTTATAACGCTCAGTACCCGGCATATAATCGAGTTCCAGACCGCGTAGCAGCGTGATCTCTCCTTTATAGTCCTGCTGCGCCTTATCAATATCGGTGAAATAGCTCTCCAGTTCCGATTCCAGCAAACGGTTCTGCGCATCCACCGGGAACGGAGCATGATCGGTAATGGTGAGTACCGTCACCCCCGCAGCAATCGAGGCACAAACAAGTTCGTCGATGGTACCTACAGCATGTTTCGAGTAGAACGAGTGGCAGTGCGAATCAATCATGCTGCCTTCCATTGTTCAAGCAACCCGGAATGCTTCCTCATCTCTTTGACCAGCCAGTAAGGATTATTGGCGGTCGCGATGATCGCGCGAAGCTGCGGGGTGTCTTCCAGCCGCGCCAGCAGTTCAGTTAACGGCTGGGTATATAACGCGCGCGACAAGGGATTCTCCCGCACATGGCTCGCCAGATGATGCCAGTCGATCGCATCAGAATGGATATTTGCAACACGCTCGGTCTCAATACCGTACAGAAACACATCGCCGTTGGGTTTAATTGTCACGTCCATGCCATTGGGCTGGGGTGCACGGTTCAGGCTACCAAAGGTAAAAGGTTTATCCACTTTGGACTCAATCGCGGCAATATATCCCTGTAAGTCCAGATAACCCTCCGGCGTATCTCTTGCCGGATGAACCAGATTTTTGTAGTCGATGTTAAACGTGTCCGCACCTATTAATAATTTGTCTTCCAGTACGCTGACTGGCTTTATGCTAGCGTTAATTCCCCATGAGGCCAGTTCACTCACAAGATATTCGCGAGTGAAGGCCCGATCGATATCAATTGAGCGAAATGAAAAACTGAGCGATGACGGTTTTTTGCGCTGAACATAATCCAGGCTAAATCCATGTGCACGCCATTTTACTTTTTCAATATGGTGGCTATCTGAACTCAGGCGAATATTACAGGTATCACCATTGGCGGAGACAAGACGATTGATCTCATCAAAGATCTTTTCCATCTTCTCATGGCGAAAAAAACCGCTGGTAATAAACTCAAAGCTGTTGCCCCCTCGGGACAACGCCAGTAAGTCATAAAAGGTATGAATGTTATTGAGCGGTTCACCTTCGCCACTCACGGAAATACGCTTTACAGATGGATCATTAATGAGCGCCGACAGGTTGTCACGTGCCTGCGTTGACAGCGCCATACTCTTACCCGTTACGTGCTTATCCGCATACATGCAGAACGCACAGCCGATGCCGCAGATCTGGGTGATATCCACATAAAGCAAATGACCATTTAAATCCATATATAATATTCCGCCATATTTTTGAAAAAAAATTCAATTTGGTACAAATCAAACTCTTTTGCAGTGTATGTTTCAAACACCAATTCTCTGCGTATATCTCCTCGGTGCCTTTGATGCATTTAGACAGGTTCCGGGTCCGATCCCAACAAAGCCTGTAAACGCGCATCGGCCTGCGCCCTGCCGTCCTGTAACATCGTTAGTACTGCATTGTCTTCCTGCTGGTGCTGCGCACCAAACAGATCTAATCGATCAAGCATATAGACCGTTAATACGGTACCAAGACCGGTGACGCACCCCGTCAGCACAGCCACTAGGGTAGTGATCAGCCCACCGGGAAGAACGGTAAACATCGCGCCGAGAGTTTTGCTGAGGTACTCTTCAAGCAGTACGCCACCAATGACGAATGCGCCGCTGACAGCAATCTTTAGCCCTGCATCTAGTGCTTCGGAACGACTTGTACCCTCTGGTCGCATCAATACAGTTTTGGCTGCGCGGAACAGCGAAAAAACCCCTTCGCGGATCATTCGCACCAGGTTGCGAGCAGTTGTGAAGAAGGTGTTGATCAGCGTTGTCATCAAGTTACTAATGATTCCGCTAATGGCCCCGTCACGAAACGCCGTTAGCACGTTGCGCCAGTTATCGAGACAACTCTTGGCCACCCGCCCAGCACGGATTTTTAATGCCTCCCAGACATGCTCCTGATCCACTCCATCACAAAACCCGTTATGCCAGCTGTCGTGAACTTCCAACAACAGGCCGTCGACAAAATCCGTCAACACCAAGCCAATCGCCTGCTGTAGGCCCATTTTCCCCGCTTCTACAGCGCTGGTTTTCAGTAAATATGCACCGAATTTCGCACTACCGTAGTAGCCCCAACGAAGACTGCTTTCATACTGCTTGCGCGCCACTTCATCCAGCTCGCGCAATTTTTCCTGATCGACGGCGTTCTGCTGTTTGTACTTCTCCAGTGCGTTCTGATCTTTTTTGCTCAGAGGCTCATTTTTGGCTTTCTCTTCCAACCGGGCAATTTTGGAATCGCGATCGGCGCGGTTTTTGTTCAACCAGGCGATGTACTCCTCTGCACTCTTTTGCAACTTCGATTCATTGATCGAGTGGTGCGTCTGATGCAGATTGGTTTTGTGGTTCGCCAGATCAGCTCCATTTGCTTCAGCCAGCCAAACCGCAGGGTCGTTATGGATTGAGGCGGCAGAAATAAGGTGATCCTGCTCCGCATCGGTATTCCTGCTCAGTGCCTGTCCGGTATAGGCATCCACTGCTTCGCCTGCATCCTGTTTTTTACTGTTTTCGGCGTTGGTCTTCTTGTAGTTGTCGTGCTTATGGTATGGATCACTGTTGTACTTACCGCGGCTTTCATAACGCACTTGCTCCTCTTCCGTGGCATACACCCCGGAGCGAACATTATGAATGGTATCGACATTCCCCCCCACCTTGTCCCATGCAGAGACAATACTCCCCAGCCCAAACGGACCAATAATGCTATGCAGAAGACGCTGTCGGCACTCAGCCAGCATCAATGTTGTTTGTTCCGTGCGCCACTTCTGTTGATACTGCCGAACTTGCTGATGTGCCTGCCAAACACTGACATCGGATACTGTAACGACCTCTTTTGTTGGTGATGGTATGAGCTCTCTTGTCTGTCGTTGACGCTGCTGGTTCAGACGCAATAAAAGTGTTTTTCTGTCCATAATCTCCCCTTAAAACACACCTGCACGCTGGCTAAATGCCTCACGAAGCACCGCCATTAGCTCAGCAGCCTCAGTTTCCTGAATACCTAACTCGAACGCCTGTTCAAGCGCAGTGTGGATATCAGGCGGATTGGCAATAAGACGATTAATTGTGGCTTGTAATATCGAGGAAAGATGCCCGCTCATCATCCCCAAGCAGCAGGTTTCGATATCGCTACGCACGTCAGACGGCGCGATACCTTCCTCTTTAGCACAAGCAAAGGCAACAGCCAGCATTGCCTCACAACGTTTTTCAAAACGCTGAACTTCATCCATTTGTTTGAGGACCTTATCTGCATACTCTTCCGTCGTCTGCTGTTGCCCGGCCACTACTCCCTGCTCAAACGCCATATTGCGCTCACGCCTTACACTGGCTGCAGTAGAAAGTCCTACCATACGAAACATGTTCGCCACCCAGCTGTCAGCATCTTTCTCATCCTGCCAGCGATGATACTCCCACCAAACTTTATCGGCTTCCGCCGTAGCGTGAATCCGTTGGCGAAGTAGTGCTACCTGAACCACTGCAGGAATCGTAACGCGAAACGCTGGTCCCGCCAGGTCTAGGGCGGTCCATAGCCCAGTAATCACCCAGCCAATCGGCCCCAAGAAAGAAGCTGCCCCTCGCGCAGCCACAAACGAGGCTGCAGACATCACCACCGTCCGTCCGAGCAGTTGGCTGGCAAAGACGTTGGCAATTAACGATGCCAAGAGCAAGCTTGAGAAGCGGCTAGACTGCAACTGCGTCATTAATTTTGCTTCTGGGAAAAGCATCGTACTACCCTGAGTAAGATCCATTTTTTCAAGCAGATTTTTGCGTTGAGCTTGGTCCATATCCGACCAAGCCTTGCGAGTAATCGCCGCCAGCACAGCCAGTTCGATAAGGTCAACGCCCCAGTCCTTCTCGTACGTCGCGTCAAGCTTGTCCGCCACATCGATCACCACGGTTTTCCACTCAGGGCCACCGCCGCGAAACAGATTGACGACGGTATTTCCGCCAAACTCGCACAGCTCGTGGGCAATCAGATCGGCATACTGACTGTGTGCGGGGTAATGGGTTTTATAACGTGCTTTACTCTCAATACCGTTGCTGAACGCCTTCGTAATGTATTCCACCAGCGGGGCCAATTCGCTATCCGATGCATCGCGTAATACTGGCAGCAGTTGACGATCACCATTACTCATCATTGTTTTCCTGTTCTGTACTGACATTGTTTGTTTCGCGTTTAATGTTGCTAATGGTGTTGCCAAAGGTGGCAAGAAAGCCATCAAGCATCGGGCTGTCGATGACCGTGGCGCTAAAATGCAGCCGCCCGTCTTCAAGCTCGCTGACCTGTTGATCCGCTGACAGTGGCGACTCCAGCAACAATTGCGCCCGCGCAGTTTCGAGGGTGAAATGAATGCGGATACTTCTCCCCTCGCCGAATCCGAAGCGCCCATCATCGTCGTAACGTTTGAGGTTAAAATCTGCGGGGCGTGCAAAGTGAAAGGTACTGCAGACCGCCGAGGTAATGCGGTTCAGGGCCAGACTGCGTTCGTTATCGTAGCCTTTAAAGCGGCAAACCAGATACAGCCGCGAGCCCTGTTGCGCTAGCCCGAGGGGCATCACCTCCGCCTGACGGCGAGTACCGTGAGCATTGCTGTAATCAATATTCAGCCAACGGTTGTGATAAAGCGCTTCACTGACCGCGTCAAACACGCCTTCCTGAATCACTGGTGGTAGGAGCGACTGGCTGGCAGCGACCACCCGCACCTTCTGCGACCATTCCCGCTCTCGCTGCGCCTGTTCGCTGTGGTTAAGAGTGTGTCCCGCTTGACTAAAAAACGGCGAAAATGAAGCCATCAGATGCGCGGGTAGCAGATGCTTTAAATGCGCCTGCGCCATTTGCATCAGCAGCGATTCTGCTGATGATAGCTGCGCCATGCTCAGGCCTCGCGAGCCTGCCCGCCATCGCCAGCCATAGGGACGGCAGCGATCATCACACTCTAAATCGAAGTGCTGACTCAGGCGTTCAAGCTGGCGCTGAATGGTACGCACATTGCGCTCAATTCCCGCATCCGTAAGTTGTTGATGCAACTCATGGGCGGTAATGCGCTGACTACGCGGAATACGGCGCAACAGCTCAAGAGCAAAAAATGTGGTATCAACGCTGTTTGTTCGCTTTGGCATTACGGCTCCTGTAGCAGCACCCTGAATGCGTAACGCATTTATACATATCAGATTTATCGGCAATGGACGTCAATACTTAACCGATTTATTCCCCACCAGATAATGAGCTGAGTATGCCAGATGCACGCGACAGACTATGTCGCAGTAATAAAAAAATCAGTGGAAAGACACGACACGGTTATTGGCCATTAAGCACGTTTCTGGCTGACATAATGCCATTCGACATGCTGGCGCTTAAGAATGAGATTATGTGTGCTCTGAGTGAATAATTACTAACCACTCAGATCCGTATACTCATGCACCAAGATTTCAGCGAATCACTCATGCCAAGCCTACTTGGCGGGTCAAACACCACCATCCCGACTTGCTGATTGTCGCGAAATAGCCTCTTCGGTCAGGCTTTCGTCCTATATAGTTCGTATCTATACCAAGCCCGCTAAAGCAACATTCCTGACTCTGTAACCTACTCTGCTGGGTCACAAAGAGAATATTCAGTAGGACAGTAAAAGTCATAGGGAGAGTGATGAGCCCTACCCTGAGACGCTACGGGTTAATCTCAACACTTTCGAATTCTTGGTCGGTTAAAATTTATACCGGCGCGATGTTCAAAGTATTAAAAACTTCTTTTTTTGAATAAAAAATCAGGCCCTTTCACCATATAAAAGGCCTGACCTGTAAAAATAAATTATCCTCTACTACAACCGAAGTTCCTGTCACCCTCACCAAAGACTTTGGTATCGAGTTTTGTCATGTAATCCAGTCGGTTAAGAAGATCATAGTAAACCTCAACATAATCAGGATCATTGACCTCCAACATATACCTGCAGTTGTCAGGAAAATGGACGAGTTGTGGGCAATCTTCAAACGTCAAACCCAGAGCGCTGTACCAGGCTTTCATGATCATCACTCCCAGGCTGTCTTCGTATTTAAAATCACCTAAATGGTAATAGGCATGTTTATTGAACAACAGACAGATATGAAAGTGGCACTTACCCAGCATGGTAAATTCTCTGACCCAGATATTACGTAATGTATTCGGGTGTATTCTGGTACCGTCACGCATTCTGCGAGCCTCACTGGCGCTGAGCGTTGCTTTCAGTGCATTCAGGAAGCGGGAGATCGCGCCTGGTTCCTGATTATGAAAGCAGGAGATGGTATCACCTCTATCCAGGATCGGCGGGTAATGAAGATCTACCCGCAATGCCATTGTACGAGGGTATTGTCTGATGGAATTGTTTAAGGTCTGCTTAATTTTAACTTTATAATCAAAAACATGATCACCATGAGTACCATTATATAATTTCATAAAATATCCATTGTTTTAATAGCCCTACGATAACACAGGGCTATATTAGTGGTTGTTTATTGATGCTCTACTTAATCAAGATAAATATAATACCTTTCCTACATTTAAATTAAGGCAAAAGCACTCCCCCACCAGTAATGGCTGATTGAAAATAACTCTGCAATAATATAATTGAGTTTGTGGGGACTATCTGCTTTCTACATCTTATTACTTCACTAAGTCATATCTAACAAATCAACAGGTTGAATAAATATAGTCTTTCCTTTTTTATAGGTTTTTATTCTACCTTGAGAATAAAGCATGCCTAATAACTCTGTCGTTTTTTTGTTATCCCTGAAGCGATTGGGACCATATTGCTGTATGGTGTTTTTCCTGATGTATGGTAAAAGATTTTGGCTGCAGTAATTTTTCACCCACCAGTACAATTCATCAACATCTGTATTTACCATCATCGATTCCTTAGGTTTAGAAAAAAGATTAATGTGTTCCTTTGCATACCAGAGGCTGATCGCTACGGCAGCTTCCACGGCAACAAGGGATATATCTCCTTTATCTTCGTTGAAGTAGTGCAACAAGGCGGCGATTCTTGCCATATTTTCAGCTACTTTAGATGCGTAATCTTTAAAGCCTGACAGATTACCGATAAGCCCCATTTCTGATTCAATTTGATTATAAAAATCAATCCATGCCAGTTCTGCTTCAGGAGAAAAATGCAAACAAATTCTTTTACCCTGGTTAATCATACTTTCATCAACGATCGCCATTAATCGTTTGTGAAATACCGGCAAATGCTCACTTGAAACAACCGGGTTAGTAATTTTCCTCTGTCCTTGCGTTGAGTAGGGATGACTAATCAGGGTACGCGCAAAAAATCCTATCCCTTTTGCCATTTCACCTTTCTTCTCAATATATCCGTTCATGACTATAGGCTGAACCATCAGAGATAGCGTCAGTCGGGCATCTTTTATTAATCTCTCTGGCTCATTTTTCCTTTCTACTGAATAAGTGGATCCATCCCACATTTTATTAATGAGTGGTAGCTCATTTAATGTATAACCATTAAAAATACTCCCTGCCTCATCTGACATCATGCCAACGGACCTGTTGTGCCCACAGAGATGCTCTTTTAACGCCGCAGGTGTCACATCGTTAAATATCCACTTGTGCCTGACGGGTTCTACAGGACAACTGGCTTGCAGTGTTTTCAAAGACTCACGTGTCGCTGATGGCTCTTTACCACAGCGAATCTCTGATTTCAGCTTTGACATCAAGGCCTTTTCTTCTGCCGTGAAGATCCTTAAGTTATTTTGCCAGTTGAAGAATTCCTGCTTGTATTGCTCAAAAAGTTGCTCTTCTCGTTGATACAGCGGCTTCATTAAAAGCTTACTCACTGTACTTTTCCTTTCCCCTGATTCCGCAATCGTCACGATAAAAAGCGATACAGGGCTACGCAGGTTATTCAGCCTGCAGACATCAATCTGGTTCTGACAAACCAGAGAAATCACACCAAGCATCTCTGCTGCAATCAAGGGAAGTGGAGCCTGAGTTTGTTGCTCTACCTCATAAATTGCATGCCCAATTCTTGCTGGAAACAGATGTATAGGAAATGTTTGGTTTCCTGACATAAAGCACCTCATGATCAATTAGTGTCGAAAATACTTCCGCTTAAGTTGCTATTCCGCTATTAATAGTGGAAATAGCAAGATGCATTTCCGACCATTAGATGAAAAACACTAAAAAACCATGGTTCTTAGCGTTCATTAATCCAGTAGAGCAGATCGCTAAGCAACCACCCGCACGACTTAGCCCCAAGTGATTTTCGTTGAGGAAACCGCCCAGCCTTTTCGAGCTTCCAGGCTGTCGAGCGAGAAATCGAAGTGATATACTGTCGCTCTTTTTCCCGCACCAGACGGTCACCTTTCTCACCGTAGACATGCAGAATTTGCAGCCGTTGTTCAGGGGTTGGAATGATAGATGTTGTACTCATACTGCCTCCTTTGTTTCAGTGGGTGCAGCATGAATCAGTGTGAGCGTGGAGAAAAGCTGAAGAGCTCTTGCTAAGGTCTTATTAAGCCTTTAGCAAGAGATGTTTTTTCATTTTACTTTCATTAGGTTAGCAGCCATTTTAGAGGTGAAAATGATACTCCATTTTCTTGGTGATGACCTGGCAAGTTCGTTCAATATTTGAGCTACACTTGATGGTGTCTTAGCAAGATTTTTGCCTTTGCAATAAAGTGTGATTAAGCACGAAGCTATCTTTGAGTGCTGAGGCTGATGTTTGTAAGGTTGATCTCTTTTTTCAGATGTTTCTTCGAGGACTTTTTTTATGGTTGATTGCGTAACTTCAATTCCATTACTTAAAAGAATTGTGCTGACATTTGAATAAGTCACATTTCCATTAATGCTAAAAAGTTCATTAATAAGCAAAACCATTGCAACTCTGTTAATGGGTGGGTCATATTTTTCTATATTATTATCTTCATTAGATGAAAATAAGTCACGCAAGACTTTACATCCAGAATCAGCTATATAAACCGTTTCAAAGGAAACATAAGTATCTTTATTAAAAAGCAAACAATCACGTTCATCCCGACCAAATATTTTAACTCCCCCAGGAATAGTATTCCAAGATTCGTTAGCATTTTTGAGACTGTAATTATCTCTTGCTAATCGAGTGGTGCTTGTAGGTTGTAGCCGCCAAAAACCACTAGCATATCCATTGTAAATATATTTAAAAAAAGAACTGCCGCTAAAAACCGGATACTCATTTATTTCAGATTGGTCACAAGGTATGAATGTTCTTACTGCAAACTGAGAGCTATCCTCATGTTGATAAAAGTCTCCTCCTGCTCTGATATCAAAAGTATCATAACGATGCTCTTTTTTATTCGCATAACGAATTATTCGGCAGTATTCTGAACGAAGGTTAACATAGAGACTGATTTTATCATCCAGCCATGTGGATATAATATCCTTCAGGCTCACTTTAAATTCTTTCGAGAACTCGTCAGCACGACAAAAAGTATCGGGGATATCAAATTGTTCAGGAATATTAAAAAGCTCAGAAGCATCAAAAAAATCGGAGTTACTTGTCATTTATCGCCACCAATGCATTGACCTTATAAATTACAAAGGATTATATCAAGGTAAAGCGATGAGTCTAAAAGCTATTTAATGAAAAGTAAGTATTTTCATCATCTCAAATCAAGAGATGTACAGCGCTACTCTGTAAACGATACAGGCTTTCACCGTGCAATCCCAATTGAAGTCAGCCTTGCGGGCTGTCCCTATCCACACTAGAATCAGTGCAACAAAACAAGGTTATCACCATGACAAAAAAATCAGCACACAGCCAGATCACTAAAACTCAAATCTATCGTTCCGTTGCCAGCTCAACCGCGATAGAAACGGGTGTTTCTGTGCAAAAAATTGAGCAACAACTTAAACGCAATCAGGCACAGGCGAAAGCCGTCGGCCTCGCCCGCTAGTCTGGCAAGATGTCGCTCACCAGTTGCATCATAGGGCTGTAGTTCCCTGAGACACCCGCCTGTATTGCCTTGAAGTAAAACGCTTTGTGCTCATCCCACAGGCTGTAATCCAGTAAGCCCTTCCCCGCCATAACCGACAGTGCATCGCAAAGTAGCCTCGACAGACGCCCGTTACCTTCTCTGAATGGGTGGATCAAAATAAACTCCACGTGGCATTCAGCCAGATAACTAACCAGCTCCGGACGAGCCATGGATTTCAGTTCACCAGACCTGGAGAGAAACTGCCTCTCGAAACCAGCAAGAAGCAGCGGAATCCTGTCAGCAGCAGCAAACTGAAAACCGTCTTTAGTCAGGTTGGCATTGCGTAACCTCCCTGCCCAGTCATACACATTCCCCAGCCATTGACGATGCCAGCCACTGATATGCTCAAAAGCCAGCGCCGCTGGCGGCTGGCCTTCGATAAATAGCTGTTCATAAAGCATCAGCAGCAGGCCAGATTCCAGCGCCTCCATTTCCTCTTCATCAGTGATCCCTAACTTATTAGCCAGCACCAGGTCTCCAGAGCCCGGTTGATACCGCTCTTCTGCTGAATTAAGCTCATATTTTGCCAAGCTCTTACCTCCGTCCAAACAAGTTCACAACGTTGTTTTCCTGCTGTCGCTGATAGTTGTTGACCCTATCTTCCCAGATCTCAAGCGCCCTGCGCTTTTCAGGCAAGTAATCATAACGATCATAGTGTTTCGAGCTGACGTCATTCAAAGCGTGATTCTGGATACGGTCGCGGATCTCTTTGCTGATCCCCGCCTCCCCCATCAGCGTTTTACAAGTGCGACGTAAATCTCGCGCTGTGAAAACTTTAAACTCAGGATTAAAAGCCCGGAAATACATGATGGAACGTGCCAGGCTGTCGGTACGTACAGGGCGCTCACCGTTGGTTGATAGCGGGAAAATATAGGGGCTGTTACTTTCCTTAGTCAGTTCTTTAACAGAGGCTAGTTCACTTAATGCCGATTCAGTCAGCGGGATCAGGTGCTCACGCTTGTTTTTCGATACATCAGCAATGACCAGTAACGTCTTCTGCTGCCAGTCAATCGCGTTCCACTGGCTGGCAATCATTTCAAACGGTCGCTGCCCGCCAGCATAAACACAGAAGCGAATAAGATGCTGCATCAACGGCCCAACGTTAGTTGCCTGAGCGAACTGCTCCATGACAAAACGCAGCTCTTCCAGCGTTAACCATGTATCACCTACTTTTTCCGCTGAAGACTGCTTCGGTATGGCCGATACCGGGTTAACTTCAAGGCCGAACGTAATACCCACACTGGTATTCATCGGATCATTATCAGCTTTCAGGCCGTAGTTAAATGCCGCCATCAGGTAGGAACGAATTCGGTTCGCATGGACCACTGCATCACGCTGGATGATGCCAGATAAGATCGTTTTGATCTGTAATGGCGTGACATCCTTCGCTTTGGTATCACGAGGAATAACGGTATAGCACTCTCGCTCCATGCGCTTCAATACATCAGCCCACGTCCGCTTATTGTCAAGCTTCATCTTGTTAACGTAGCCATGCACCAGCTCTTCAAATGATCCCTGAGAACGATGGATCTGCATAATGTGCTGTTCGGCCAGGCGCTGTTGCTCAAGTTCTTGCTGGGGTTCTTTTCCTTCAACAAGCCAGGCACCATACTTTTTCGCCAGCTCATTGGCCGTCACCAGTTTCATCTCAGGCCAGATGCCCAACTGGATGAACTTCTCTTTCTTCCCTTTCTCAACGTAATAACGGAAATAAAAAACCTTACTGCCTGAAGGCTGAACCTTAACACCAAGCCTGCCGGTGCCACGCTGAGCGCTGTTGCTCCACACGTAGTACGCAGTACTTTTTGTCTTCAATCCACGTATAGCAGTCTCGGTAAGATTAGCGGCCATAAATCTACCTTTATAAGGATGAGCATTACCTGACCCGATGCCAATTTCGGGTCAGGTAACGGGTCAGGTAAGGATGATACAATGAGGATATCAAGCAACCAAACAGAAACAAAATTAACATCATAACTGATTGATTATAGACAATTAAAAATACAATCAGCGCCAAATCCGAACATTTCAAAACATGCCTATTTTATGACTCATAATCGCTTGGTCGCTGGTTCAAGTCCAGCAGGGGCCACCAAGATTCAAGGACTTGCGAGAAATCGCAGGTCCTTTTTTTGGGAGTTCTTCCGTAGATGTTGGCACGAGCCAAAAGGATTCCTGCTGGAACAAATCAATATCTGTTCGCACCAGAATGTGAAATAAGAGCCGGGAAGAATACGGCAGGCGGGGCCTGAAGATATATTACGGGATGCCTCTGTCCAGCAACAAGCTGGTCACTGTCCCCCTCTGGACGTCGCCATCCAGAGATGGAAACGTCCGTTAGAGTTTGATTCGATAGTCAGCTCAAACTAGCTCTTTGAGCTGCTCCTGCATATAAGTTGAAAAATACTCTGGGTTCTTGATAAGGATGCGGTTACCGGAGGCCACTTTTTCTGCCCATCCGGCCACTTTTTTCGTGAACTCGGGATTCCATCCCTCCTGCTCACCCCGTGCCATCACAGCTTCCGGACTTGCTGGCACACCTAAGTCATGCAAATACTTTAAGATTCCCTTAGCGGTACTTTCATCCATTGAATGGGGTACTGACGCCGAAGTGTTCATACCACCAATAAAATCCAATGCTTTCTCAATTGCTGTTGGCATGCTCTTATCCTTAAAATTAACCACGTGAGAGACACATTTATACTATGTACCCAACTCCGCCGGGATATCAAAGAGAACATCACCTTTATTTGATTTACCCCGCAGCTAAACGCTTGCGGCGGCTGTTTTCTGCACGATTAATTCGCTATCCCGGCCAAAACCAGCCCGGTCGCTACCGCATTACGCGGCCCTTCGGTACCACGGATGTTGCCCTGTCCGGCAACCACGCCGTAATGCGCCAGCGCGTCGGTGATCATCTGCGGGATTTCGAAATCCAGCGAGGAGCCGCCCACCAGCACCACAAAAGTCATATCACGAATAGAGCCGCCGGGTGACACCTGGCGTAAAGCGCGCAGGCAGTTGGTCACAAAAACTTTCTCTTTGGCCTGTCGGCGCACCAACCGAATTTTTTCCAGCGAGGTCTGGTTATCTACGGGGATCAGCTCGCCGTTTTTCAGATAAACGACTTTGGCAAACACTGACGGACTGAGCGGTTCGCGAAAAAACTCCACCGCGCCGTTCTCGTGGCGAATGCTGAACAGGCTCTCCACTTTTGCCAGCGGGTATTTTTTAATTTCCTCCGCCAGATACGGATCGCTTAAGCCCAGCTCGGTTTGAATCAACAGGCTGACCATATTCCCCGCGCCAGCCAGATGGACCGCTTTCACTACGCCATCGCTATTGATAATGGCGGCATCGGTAGAGCCTGCGCCTAAATCGAGGATCGCCAGCGGTGCAGCACATCCGGGCGTTGTTAACGCACCGGCAACAGCCATGTTGGCCTCCACGCCGCCGACTTCAACCGGGATGTTTAACCGGGCGCTCAGCTCACTGGCGATGGCCTGCATCTGTAAGCGATCGGATTTCACCATCGCCGCAATGCCAACGGCGTTCTCCATTGAACACTCCCCGGCAATACCGCCCTGCACCTTGCGCGGAATAAACGTATCCACCGCCAACAGATCCTGAATATACACCGCGTGCATGTCGTGACCGGTCAGCGAGGCCATCACCTTACGCACCCGCTCCAGCATGCCACCTGCATGCGTACCTGCTTCACCACGAATATCGCACACGGGCGCACAGGTGCTCATCGCCTGCATAATGGCCTGTGCGCCTTGCGCTACGTCGGCTTCACCGCCGCGCTTTTCGCCGCGGATAAAGATCTTACCCGCCGGGATCACCCTTGAGCGCACATCACCCTGCGGGGTTTTCAGCACCACGGCGGAACGGTTGCCAATTAGCGCCCTGGCGATTGGGACGATAGTTTGCGTTTCCTCGGGCGTCAGCGTAAAGAAGGTCGCGATGCCGTAAGGATTCGACAGCACTCGCACCACCTGTCCTGGGGCCGCCACTTCCACCGCCGCCAGCACACCTTCCGGCACCTTCTCCAGCAGGGTAACTTCATCTACCACCGGCATTGTTCGACGCAGGCGATTGTTCACCAGCACGCCATCATCTTTTTTCAGGATCGCCGCCACCACGTTGACCCCGCGATCCAGCGCTTCATTGATAAACCAAACCGCCTCGAGGAAATCCCTCTCCTCACCGACCAGCGGGATCCAGCCCTGGGTAAACCGATCTTCACTCAACGCCGCCAGCTTCTCCACGGCGATGGTGGTTCCCGTTCCCACGCCAACGCCGCCGGGCGTTTGCGGGTTATGCCCAATCATTGTTGATTCGGTAATGATGGTTTCAGTGATGGTTTCCATCGCCACATCGCCAATCACCGGTGCCGCCTCGTTGATGCAGATTTTCGCCACGTCCTGAAGCGACCACGGGGTGTTATTCAGCGCCTGCTGCAGGGAGGCCACCACCCCGGCAATATTGTCCCGTGTGCCTTTCATACCGGTCGTAGCGACAATCCCGCTGGAGATAAACCGGCCATGCTGCGCCAACGCCACTTCGGTGGTGGCGTTGCCGATATCAATCCCTGCAATTAACGGCATACAACCTCCGTCACTGGCTGCCTTTACGCAGCTTGTTTCTCTGCAGATACACCTCTGCCGACTCGCGGACAAACCCGGCGTTCACCGTGGCATGCCAGGTATGTTCCAGTTCATCGGCAATGGCCTGAAGCTCGGCGAACGAAGAACGAAACGGCCGCAGCGCGTTGTAAATTTCAAGAATACGGGCATCCGGGATTGCTATAAGCTCCGCCGCACGACGGAAATTACGCGCCACGGCGTGACGCTGCATCTGTTCGGCAATCTGCGCCTGGTACTCCAGCGTTTGCTGAGAAATACGCACATCCTGCGGACCTACGCGGCCCGCCAGCACATTCTCAAGGGTAATCTCGGTTAGCGGTTTGCCGGTAGGAGTCTGGATTTTCTCCGGGCAGCGGGTTGCTAATGGATAATCCAGCGCGGTCATGATGTTGTCGTTCATGGTCATTCCCTTACAAGTGCAATATGCAGCGTGACAGGCGCAGCATCCTGCACCACGTGTTTGGTTTCTTTGATATGAAACAGCGCGGCCTTGGCCATAAATTTGGGTCGTACCATCTGGTCATTAACCACTGGCACTGGCGAAGGCGACTCTTTACGTGCATAGCGCGCGGCGTTTTTACCAATCTGGCGATAGGTTTCCAGCGTCAGCAGCGGAGCCTGAGAGAACAGCTCAAGGTTGCTCAGAGGCAGCAGATCGCGCTGATGAATCACCGTGGTTCCTTTCGACTGGATACCAATCCCGATGCCCGAACCGCTGAGATTTGCCGCATCCCATGCCATAAATGAAACATCCGAGGTGCGCAGAATCCTCACCACCCGAGCATGCAGGCCCTCTTCTTCAATGCCGGCAACCAGTTCTTTCAAAATCGCGTTGTGCGGCATATCAATCAATGTTTTGTGCTGATACTTATCAAAGGCCGGGCCGACGCCTATCACGACTTCATCCACGCGTTCGTCCGCTTTAGCCGCCTCGCCTTCGCTCACCTGCAAGGTGAAAACCGGCTTACGTTCAGTTGTGCATTCCACTGTGTACCGCCTTATTCGATCGAGCCGGGCTGAACCACGCCCGCAATATTTTTAATTTCCGCCCAACGTTCGGCAGAGATGCGATAGCCGGTGCCGGGTCCCTGATAGTCGTTGATGTCATTAACGGCGCTGACGACGTCGAACTGACGATCCAGAATGGCCGACGTTTGCAGGTAATCACCAGTAACACGCTGCCTCAGCATGTTGAGGATATTGCTGGCGATGTCTTCGAAGCCGCTGGAACTCAACGCGCCGACGATATCCAGCCCGGTGATATTGCGCTTCATCATCTCTTCCACGGCAGCCAAATCTTCCACCACATTGCGCGCGGGCATATCTTTGCTGCCGTGAGCGTAAGTGGCGGCCTCCACCTCTTCATCGCTAATCAGCGGCAGGCCCAGTTCGCGGAACACCGCCTGAATGGCGCGCGCGGCCTTATTGCGGATGGCGATTGTCTCCTCTTCCGTGACCGGACGCAGGCCCCCATCAACCATCAGATCGCGTTGCAGAATGTTGTAATCATCGAAGTCTTCAGCGTCGAAGTTCGACCCGGCAAACATGTTGTCGTAGTTCGGTACCGCGCTATAGCCGGAGAAGATAAAGTCGGTGCCCGGCAGCATCTGCATCAGGGTGCGGGCAGTACGACGAATATCGGAGTGGGAAAAGGTCTGGTCATTGGCGGAGGCCACTTCAAGGTCGAGCATCGAGGCAATCAGGTTTTCCGCCAGCACCGCGCGAATCCCCGACGGCACAGCGCCGGTCATGCCGATACAGCTGACCGCGCCGTTTTGTAACCCCTGTACACCCGCACCTTTGGTGATAAAAATGCAACGCGACTCCAGATAAAGCATCGATTTACTTTCGGAATAGCCCATCAGCGCTTCCGAACCGGTGCCGGAGGTGTAGCGCATCTTCAGACCACGAGAAGCATACGCCGAGGCAAGAAACGTTTTTGACCACGGCGTATCATCGCCATCGGTAAACACCGATTCCGTGCCATATACCGACACCGTTTCGGCGTAGCTGGTTAGCCCGCGCATTCCCAGTTCCAGCTCTGTGGCTTCTTCAACGGAGCATTGCGTCAGCACGCCGGGGCGACCGCATTGGGACCCCACCAGCAGCGCCAGGGCGTTAAACGGCGCATAGCGGGCGATCCCGACCGTTGTTTCCTGTTCGGAAAAACCACGGATCCCCGCTTCAGCAGCGTCGGCAGCAATCTGTACCGGGTTATCTTTCAGGTTGGTCACGTGGCACTGATTGGAGGGGGTGCGTCTGGCGCGCATTTTTTGCAGCGCCATCATCATCTCCACCACGTTCATTTGCGCCATCACCTCCACCGCTTTCGCCGGGGTGATGGCAGTCGTAATGGCAATGATCTCTTCCCGACTGACGTGGATATCCACCAGCATTCTGGCGATCTCCAGCGCGTCGAGCTGCATGGCGCGCTCGGCCTCGGGCACGTTAATCGCGTAATCGGCAATGAACCGGTCAATCATGTCGAACTCGGCGCGGCTCTTGCCGTCCAGCTCAACAATACGACCATTTTCCACCTTCACCGACGAAGCCGGATCGTAAGGGCTTTCCATTGCGATCAGCCCCTCTTCAGGCCATTCGCCAATTAGCCCATCCTGATTTACAGGCCGCTGGGCAAGCACTTCGAATCGTTTTGATCTTCTCATAGTTTATGGACTCAAAAGATAAAAAATAGGGACGCCGGGCCGTATTGCCGGGGACACAACACCCGGCATTCGCCTTTCATCAGCAATAGCCGAACTCTAAATGAGCAGGACAATAAAAAAATAAAATTAATTTCGTTCCAATTTGGCACGTAATAAAAAGCCATCGTTTCATATTGAAACGCGGCTCAGGAATATTCACCGCGAATTGTGACGAGGTTAAATGATCATTATCAATAAACACCGCAACAGGAAACTGAACGTAATATTTTTGAAATTCCCACCCTATTGACTTAATAACGCGGGGCGAGAAAATAAGATAAAGCCAATGATAAAAATAGCTGTTGCGCGATATTTTCGTGACCTCAGCCCTACAACCTTTTCAGGAGAGACTGTGAATAAGAGCCAACAAATCGCCACCATTACGCTGGCGGCTGCAAAGAAAATGGCGCAGGCCGTCGAGGCTAAAGCGCTTGAAATCAACGTTCCGGTGGTGTTTTCCGTGGTGGATCACGGCGGGAACACGCTGCTAATGCAACGTATGGACGACGCGTTTGTCACCAGCTGTGATATCTCTCTTAATAAAGCTTATACCGCCTGCTGCCTGCGACAGGGTACCCATGAAATTACTGATGCGGTACAACCAGGTGCCTCTCTATATGGCTTGCAGCTCACCAATCAACAACGAATTGTTATTTTTGGCGGCGGTTTACCTGTCATATTAAACGGCAAAGTAATCGGTGCCGTTGGTGTAAGTGGCGGTACCGTCGAACAAGACAGATTATTAGCAGAAACCGCATTGAATTGTTTCTCTGAATTATAATTTAAATCTAAGAAGGTATATTATGAGCTATCGTATGTTTGATTACCTGGTGCCAAATGTGAACTTCTTTGGCCCCAATGCTATTTCCGTGGTCGGCGAACGCTGCAAACTGTTGGGCGGTAAAAAAGCGCTGCTGGTCACTGATAAAGGTCTGCGGGCGATTAAAGACGGCGCGGTAGATAAAACCCTCACACATCTGCGTGAAGCCGGTATTGACGTCGTGGTTTTTGACGGCGTTGAGCCAAACCCCAAAGACACCAACGTGCGCGACGGCCTGGAGGTCTTTCGGAAAGAGCATTGCGACATCATCGTTACCGTTGGCGGCGGTAGCCCGCATGACTGCGGTAAAGGCATCGGTATCGCCGCGACTCACGAAGGGGATCTCTACAGCTATGCCGGGATTGAAACCCTGACCAACCCGCTGCCGCCGATCGTTGCGGTGAATACCACCGCCGGTACCGCCAGCGAAGTCACCCGCCACTGCGTGCTGACCAATACCAAAACCAAAGTGAAGTTTGTGATTGTCAGCTGGCGCAACCTGCCGTCGGTCTCCATTAACGATCCGCTGCTAATGCTCGGCAAGCCAGCCCCACTGACTGCGGCTACCGGGATGGACGCCCTGACCCACGCCGTGGAAGCCTACATTTCCAAAGATGCCAACCCGGTCACCGACGCTGCCGCTATCCAGGCGATCCGCCTGATCGCCCGTAACTTGCGCCAGGCCGTGGCGCTGGGCAGCAACCTGAAAGCTCGCGAGAACATGGCCTACGCCTCCCTGCTGGCGGGTATGGCCTTCAACAACGCCAACCTCGGCTACGTTCACGCGATGGCGCATCAGCTTGGCGGTCTTTACGACATGCCGCACGGCGTGGCGAATGCCGTACTGCTGCCGCACGTGGCACGCTATAACCTGATCGCTAACCCGGAAAAATTTGCCGACATCGCAGAGTTTATGGGCGAAAACACGGACGGACTCTCCACCATGGATGCCGCCGAGCTGGCCATTCATGCTATTGCCCGCCTCTCCGCCGACATCGGTATTCCGCAGCATCTGCGCGATCTGGGCGTCAAAGAAGCCGATTTCCCGTATATGGCGGAAATGGCGCTGAAGGACGGCAACGCCTTCTCCAACCCGCGCAAAGGGAACGAGAAAGAAATTGCCGAGATCTTCCGTCAGGCATTCTGATAACGCAGGGGGCGCAATGTCACTTTCATCACCGGGCGTACATCTGTTTTATCACTCACGCTGGCAGGGTACTCGCGTGCTTGATGAGCTGTGCTGGGGGCTGGAAGAGCAAGGCGTTCCCTGCCGGGCAATCTGTTGCGACGATCATGACTGCGCGCTGGCGCTCGGCAAACTGGCGGCCAAAAGTTCGGCGCTGCGCGTGGGTCTCGGTCTCAACGCCACCGGTGATATTGCCTTAACCCATGCCCAGTTGCCCGAGGATCGGGCGCTGGTCTGCGGGCATACCCGCGCCGGGACAGCACAGATCCGCACGCTCGGCGCCAATGCCGGTCAACTGGTTAAAGTTCTTCCCTTCAGCGAGATAAAATAAATGTACCGCATCTATACCCGAACCGGCGATAACGGCACGACCGCGCTGTTTGGCGGCAGCCGTATCGATAAAGACGACATCCGCGTTGAGGCCTACGGCACGGTGGATGAACTGATTTCCCAGCTTGGCGTCTGCTATGCCAGCACGCGCCAGGCCGAGCTACGCCAGGAATTGCACGCTATGCAGAAGATGCTGTTCGTACTGGGGGCGGAACTCGCCAGCGATCAGAAAGGACTCACACGCTTAAAACAGCGTATTGGCAAAGAGGATATTCAGGCGCTGGAGCAGCTTATTGACCGCAATATGGCGCAAAGCGGCCCGCTCAAAGAGTTTGTTATTCCGGGGAAAAATCTGGCATCGGCACAGCTGCACGTTGCGCGAACCCTGACGCGTCGGCTGGAGCGGATCCTCATCGCGATGGGCAGAACGCTGACGTTACGCGATGAGGCCAGGCGTTATATCAACCGACTGTCGGATGCGCTGTTCTCGATGGCCAGAATCGAAGAAACTACTCCAGATGTTTGCGCTTAAACTGGCTGGCATCAATGTCGTACTGCTTCATCTTACGCCACAGGGTGGTGCGACCAATATTCAGCAGTTGCGACATCTCCTGAACACGCCCACTGGTCACGCGGGCGGCATGGATAATCGCCTCTTTCTCGATGGCGGTAAAGGTCAGGCTGGCGGGCAGCAGTGAAGATGCCGTCTCCAGACCAGGGCGTTCGGCAAACAGATAATCCGGCAGATTGCTCAGCCGAATATGGCCGTTATCACTGCTGATGGCGATGTTTTCAATAATGCTGTTCAGCTCAAAATCATTACCCGGCCACGAATAGGCCACCAGTTGTGCCAATGCGTCGTCGTCGATCTTCAGGCTGGATGAAAAGCGTTTTTTCAGGCTATTCAACCGCGTATAAATCAGCGATGGAATACTGTTACGCCGCGCCCGCAGCGGCGGGATTACGATCTCAAAAGAGTGCAGCGCGTAATACAACTGACGGCTAAAGCGGTTTTGCTCCACCAGATTCGCGAGATCAACCGTGGTGGTGGCGATCACTTTGACATCCACCGGAATCAGCCGCCGGGCATCCAGGCGTGTTAAAACCCCCTGCTTGATCACCTGCAGCAGCGCGGATTGTAACTCCGGCGCCAGATATTCAATTTTTTCCAGAAACAGCGTGCCGCCGTTCGCCAGTTCAAGACGGCTTAGCCGACCGTTTTCATCATCAGTGGGCGCACTGCCCATAAAATCCTGCCCCAGTACGCTGTTGGCATACAGCTGGCAGTTCACGGCGATATACGGCCCGCTGGCGCGTTCGCTTTCATTGTGAATGGCCTGACTCAGTAGCTCTTTACCGACGCCCTCTTCCCCGCACAGCAGGATCGGGAAACTTCCCCTCGCCGCCTGACGACCAAAGTGGATCAAGCGTCGGGTTTCTGGATCGTCTGTCGACATCTGCTCAAAGGTATGGCTCACCTTGCCGAGCTGGCTGGTCATCAGTTGACGCATTTGCTCCACCGGATGCAGCAGCAGGATAAAGCTGTTGCCCTGCTCTTCAACAATCGGTTTCAGGGTGATGACGGCATCAACAAACTGGTGCTGGCTTTCAAAGGTGACTTCGACATGATTCAGGCCGCGGGCATGTTTGATCGCCCGACGCAGCAGCATGGGGAGATTGAGCAGGTCGTTAATATTCTTCCCCTGGCTGGCCTGCGCGTCGAGATGCAAAAGCAGCGCCGCGCGCGCATTGAGGAACTGCAATACGCCCTGTTCGTTCCAGGCCATCACGCCATCATCCATACTCTCCAGCAGCCCGTACATCTGGTTCAGATGGCGGTTGGATTCAGCCAGCAGGCTGTCAGTCAGCAATGAGTTGCCGACTTCTCTGGCAATCGCCAGCGTCAAGGATAAATCAGAAACGCACTCATGCTCTACCAGACAGCACAGCGAGATGGAGCCAAACAGTCGACCATGGTTATCGAATACTGGCGTAGAGCAGAACGACCACGGATGCAACGCCTGTTTAAAGTGTTGATCGCCAGAGGTTTTTGTCGGCTGCCCCGGCATCGTCGCCAGCGACAACGCGCAGCTGCCAATAATGCTTTCCGCACAGTAACTGCCGTCGCGAAAACCGAGCTCCGCCAGTTGCTCCACCGTCTGCGGATCGCCGCAACGGCTGAGAATACAGGCTGATTCATCCAGAATTAGCAACGCGCACGGACGGCCGTCCATAAACTCCCAGGCATCTTCCAGCGCGGCCTGAGCAATCGTCAGCAGCGCCGTTTTGCGACGACAGATCGACTCAAAGGTCAGGCCCTGCGCCTGATGCGGCGCCTGCCAGGTTTCCCGCTGCATAAACTTGCTGCAACGATGCCATGACTGGGCAATGACCGAAGAGACTTCCTTCCCAATGTCCTGAGTGTGCGTCGTCATATCCCTTTCCGCTGTTTTACCATAGACAACCCCTCCGGCAGAGACTGTCAGAGGGGGGAGAAGATGCCGGATAAAAACTTACCGACGACTGATTAACGCGCCAGCCACTGCTGTCCCAGCAGGTCTGCCGTCAGTATCGCGGCATGTACGCTTTCAGGCGTCACCGAGAACGGCATATTGTGGATGGTTTCACCTTCTGCGCAGGTCGCTTTGGCCACGGCCATGATCTTGCCGTCAATGTCGTCTTTCACGCCCATTTCCGCTAACGTTACCGGCAGGCCTACTTTCTGACAGAAATTCAGCACGGTTTCGATCTCTTCCATCGGGCTGTTTTGCAGCACCAGCTGCGCCAGCGTACCAAAGGCGACTTTTTCACCGTGGTACAAATGGTGACACTCTTCCAGAATCGTAAAACCGTTGTGGATAGCATGCGCCCCTGCAAGACCGCTGCTTTCAAAGCCGATGCCGCTGAGGTAAGTGTTCGCTTCGACAATACGCTCCAGCGCATCAGTCACCACGCCAGCCTGCGCGGCAAAGCGTGCCTTTTCGCCTTCCGCCAGCAGGGTATCATAGCACAGGCGCGCCAGGCTCAGCGCCGCTACGGTGGACTGTCCGCCCGCCATGCTGGTCGCTCTGGCGTCATAACAGGCTTTCGCTTCAAACCAGGTTGAGAGCGCATCGCCCATCCCGGCCACCAGCAGGCGTACCGGCGCTTTGGCAATGATTGCGGTGTCCATCACCACCATATCCGGGTTTTTCGGGTAGATCAGATACTCTTCAAACTCACCGGCTTCGGTATAGATAACCGACAGCGCGCTGGTTGGCGCATCGGTAGAGGCGATAGTCGGGATCACCACCACCGGTAGCTTCTGGTAGTAACCAATCGCTTTGGCGGTATCCAACGTTTTCCCGCCGCCAATCCCAACCACGCCGCGGCAACCGTGCTGTTTCAGAATGGCAATCAGGCGATTAATTTCAATATGGCTGCATTCACCGTTGAAGCGTTCTGCGTGGCAGCTAATGTCGTGGCTGTGCAGGCCATTGAGTACCTTCTCTCCCGCCAGCTTCATCACGAAGTCATCCGCAATCACGAAAAAGCTGTCCGCCAGATTTTTAGCGTATTGACCAAATAAGGTGGAAGCGTCAGGGCCCTGGAGATATTTGGCTGGAGATTGAATAACTTTTAGCATTCCTTTCATCCTCAAATAAGTACATGTTTTTACATGGTGAGCCCTGGAGTTAACCTGTTTGGCCTGTTGCTGTCGGCAAAAACAGGAGGTACCGGAGCGATGCAATAACTTTATGGCGAGGCGTGAACAAAAAAATCTTTCGTCATTTTGTTCTGATATGAAACAGATAAAAACGACGCACGTTCCATTCTGGAACGCTTATCCACAAAAATGATAAGGTTTGCGATCCCGATCCGTTCATTTACCCCCAAATCTCCAGCAAACACGAAGCTCAGTTCCTCTTTTACTCATGCAGTTATATTAAAACCGGCAAAAAAAGGCTGGCTGCGCCGTATGAGCGGCGCTGATCGCAGGAGAAAAAAGTCGAGCGAGCTCGCATTATGATCATTCCCCGCCTTTTTAAGTTTCATTTCGGAACAAAAAACAACGCCAGCGTTCCGTAATGAAACTCATTTTAGCGTTGTTTTTTTCCACGCTGACTTCGCCAGAATCTCTTCATTGCCTCCGCACCATGATCCTACATTAGGGGGTTTGTCTTTCACTCAACCTCGAGGAGCCGTTATGTCTCAATTCTTTTTTAACCAACGCACCCATCTTGTGAGCGACGTCATCGACGGGGCGATTATCGCCAGCCCATGGAATAACCTGGCGCGTCTGGAAAGCGATCCGGCCATTCGCATCGTGGTCCGTCGTGACCTTAATAAAAATAACGTAGCGGTCATTTCCGGCGGCGGTTCGGGACACGAACCCGCGCACGTTGGGTTTATCGGTAAAGGCATGCTAACCGCTGCGGTCTGCGGCGACGTTTTCGCCTCCCCGAGCGTGGATGCAGTACTGACCGCCATTCAGGCGGTGACCGGTGAGGCTGGCTGTTTGTTGATTGTGAAAAACTACACCGGTGACCGTCTTAATTTCGGTCTCGCCGCCGAGAAGGCGCGTCGCCTTGGCTATAACGTTGAAATGCTGATTGTCGGCGACGACATCTCCCTGCCGGATAACAAACACCCACGTGGCATTGCGGGAACTATCCTGGTGCATAAAATCGCAGGCTATTTTGCCGAACGCGGCTATAACCTCGCCACCGTCCTGCGTGAAGCGCAATACGCAGCCAGCAACACCTTTAGTCTGGGCGTAGCGCTTTCCAGCTGTCATTTGCCGCAAGAAACCGACGCAGCCCCTCGTCATCATCCGGGTCATGCGGAGCTGGGTATGGGCATTCACGGTGAACCAGGCGCATCGGTTATCGACACCCAAAACAGTGCGCAAGTGGTGAACCTGATGGTGGATAAACTGCTGGCCGCCCTGCCTGAAACCGGTCGTCTGGCGGTGATGATTAATAACCTTGGCGGCGTTTCCGTGGCCGAAATGGCCATCATCACCCGCGAACTCGCCAGCAGCCCGCTGCACTCGCGTATCGACTGGCTAATTGGCCCGGCCTCGCTGGTCACCGCGCTGGATATGAAAGGCTTCTCACTGACGGCCATCGTGCTGGAAGAGAGCATCGAAAAAGCACTGCTCACCGAAGTGGAAACCAGCAACTGGCCGACGCCGGTCCCACCGCGTGAAATCACCTGTGTAGCGTCATCTCAGCGTAGCGCCCGCGTGGAATTCCAGCCTTCGGCAAACGCCCTGGTAGCCGGGGTTGTGGAGCTGGTCACCGCAACCCTTTCCGATCTGGAGACTCATCTGAATGCGCTGGACGCCAAAGTCGGCGATGGCGATACCGGTTCGACCTTTGCCGCCGGCGCACGTGAAATTGCCAGCCTGCTGCATCGCCAGCAGCTGCCGCTGGATAACCTTGCCACGCTGTTCGCGCTGATTGGCGAACGTCTGACCGTGGTGATGGGCGGTTCCAGCGGTGTGCTGATGTCAATCTTCTTTACCGCCGCCGGGCAGAAACTGGAACAGGGCGCTAACGTTGTCGAAGCGCTAAATACGGGGCTGGCGCAGATGAAGTTCTACGGCGGCGCAGACGAAGGCGATCGCACAATGATTGATGCGCTGCAACCGGCCCTGACCTCGCTGCTCACACAGCCGAAAAATCTGCAGGCCGCATTCGACGCCGCGCAAACGGGAGCCGAACGAACCTGTTTGTCGAGCAAAGCCAATGCGGGTCGCGCATCGTATCTGAGCAGCGAAAGCCTGCTCGGAAATATGGACCCCGGCGCGCACGCCGTAGCGATGGTGTTTAAAGCGCTGGCGGAGAGTGAGCTGGGCTAAGATGTAACAAGGAGCGCTTCTCAGGTATTTACTGCCTGATGGCGCTTCGCTTATCAGGCAGAACGTTAACGATACACGCGGATCCCGCCCTCTACGCCGCGACTAAACAGCACCTGCCAAAGTTCAATATCTCTGGCGCGGAAAGCCCCGGCGCAGGCGCATAAATAGTAGTTAAACATTCTTCTGAAGGTGGCGGAATAACGTGATGACAGCTCCGGCCACGCTTGATTAAAGCGCTCGTGCCACGCCATCAGCGTTTTATCGTAATCGCTGCCAAAGTTATGCCAGTCTTCCATCACAAACCGTGATTCGCTGGCTTCGGCAATATGGGAGATCGCCGGTAAGCAGCCGTTCGGGAAAATGTATTTATTGATCCACGGATCGACGCTCATCCCTTTTTTATTGCTACCAATGGTATGTAGCAGGAACAGTCCGTCCGGTTTTAAACAACGGTCGGCGATGCTGAAATAAGTGTCGTAGTTTTTTGGCCCGACATGTTCAAACATCCCCACCGAGACAATGCGATCGTAGTGTTTATCGAGGTCGCGATAATCCTGCAGCAGAATGTTAACGTCCAGTCCTTCACAGCGCTGCTGCGCCATTTTTTGCTGCTCTTTGGAAATGGTGACGCCTTCCACCGCCACGCCATAATGACGCGCCGCATATTCCGCCAGCCCACCCCAGCCACAACCAATATCGAGTAAACGCATGCCCGGTTTAAGTTGTAGCTTCTCACAGATCATTTTTAATTTAGCATTTTGCGCATCGTCTAATGTGGTCGCATCTTTCCAGTAAGCGCAGGAATATTGCATATGCGGATCAAGCATCAGCGCAAAGAGATCGTTACCAATATCATAATGTTCTTTGCCGACAATCCACGCGCGGCTCCGCGACTGCAAATTAAACAGGCGTGCGCTGGCAATACGTAAAATATCTTTCAGGTTACCCGGCATCTGCTGGTCAAGTTTTGCTTTCAGGATTTTGCAGAACAGAATATCGAGCCGCTCGCAGTCCCACCAGCCTTCCATATAGCTTTCGCCAAGCCCTAACGAGCCTTGTTGCAGTACCCGTTTAAAGAAACCGGCATGATGAAGTTGAATGTCCCAGGCACGGGAGCCATTAATCCTGATATCCGCTTGCGAAAGCAGCTCTTTTCCCATTCGGGTCCAGTTATCATTTGTTTCATTGACGATGACAGCATCTGAACAAAGCGAGTTCATGGTATTTACCAAAGGTGGGCTAAAAATTCTTACGCAAGATTATTATGGAAAAAAGAGTGTATGTATTATGATCCGCGGACAAGATCTATCGAGCAGCGGACACACCATCGGGAGCATTGACGATCTATTTATGGAAACTCTCGTGCAAAAACAGTGGAACTCCTTCCCGGATAACTCCATGACGGAACTGCCGCAGGATGTTTACTTTCGCTCTTATGTCCTGGAAGCCAATCATCATGTTCCACAGCATTCACACTCTTTTATGCAGTTTCATTTCGCCCGCAAAGGCAGTATGCGTATTGATGTTGCCGGCAAGTGCTGGATAATCCCGGCGCATTATGGCATCTGGATCCCAAATCATACGGAGCATGCGGTTTGGGCATTGGATGATGTGCATTTAGAGAATCTGGATATTAAACCGAGCTTTCTTGAAGAGAGCATCAATGAATGTAAAGTGGTGGCTATCAGTGATTTCGCCAGAGAGTTTATTCATTACGCCACGAATTTAATTTCGGGCCATTATGATAGCCAGTCAAAAGAGGGCAAGCTGGTTAGCGTCCTGGTCGACATTATTCTGCAGCTTCCGGAAGTCGCTTTTGTATTACCCTGGCCGCAGGATCGCGAATTAACCAAAGTTTGCCGAACAATACAAGAATCCCCGGCGCTGGAGCATTCGGTTGAATACTGGGCGCAGCATCTGGGTATGTCTGCCCGTACCTTTTCACGCCATTTCAAAAAAGAAACCGGATTGCCTTTCAGCGTCTGGAAGCAAAAAATGCGTATTCTGGAATCCGTATTAATGCTGAAGAAAAATAAAAGCGTGACCGCCGTGGCGCTCGACGTAGGGTATTCAAGCACCGCGGCATTTAGCTACGCATTCCGCCAGGCGTTTGGCGTTCCGCCATCTAATTACTGATTAACGACGCTGATGCCAGTAAGCCGCTGCGCGAACAAGTTGCTGATCGAACGCCTCGCTTTCAAAGCGAGCACTCAGGTTTTTGACCACCTTACCTTCGCCGGTAATCCAGATGTAGTAATCATCTGCGGGTACGCTTAGCTGCGATAAGTGTTCATTCACCGCCTGTTCGTCATGGCCGATAAACCACTGAATAGTAAATCCGTCGAGATGGGCAAAATAGTCCAGGTACGCGGCATCCTGCACGCTTACCAGCGCCGTGACGTTCGGACGTACCGCTAAACGGCTGAGCGACTCCAGGCGTCGGCGCAGCGCAGGCATTCCCGATTCATCACACACGTAAACCTGATACGCATAGTCCTCTGGCACCACCAAAGAACCGCGCGGTCCGCCTACCGTCAGCTTGTCACCCTCGCGGGCATTCATCGCCCACGTACTTGCCACGCCACCGTCATGAATATAGAAATCCAGTGCCAGCTCATGGCGTGCTTCGTCATACAACGGCGTGTAATCACGGGATATCGGACGCACGCCGTCAGCCCAGACAATACCTTCATCGGTGACAACCGGCGGCACAAAGTGGCTGCCCGGTTCAGGGAAAAAGACCTTGGTATGGTCATCAAAGCCGTGTGAGCTAAAACCGTCCAGAGCGTCACCGCCCAGTACAATGCGCTGAAAACCCGCGCTAATACGTTCGACGCGCAGGACGGTAAGTTCCCGAAAACGCAGTTCATTGCGAACGCGCTGCGGGTAGCGTGAGGTGTTTTTTGTCATTTTTTCGCCTTCGGAAGATAATACGATATATCTAAATTAATTTTTAAATGATAATGATTGCTAATCAGCCAGATTGCAAGCACTTTTTTGATATAGTCGCCTTCTGACTAAACGGCTAACATACACCTTTAAAAAAAGATAAAAATCATAAAGTTAAATAAAAAATATTTTATAACCTTGCGCAAAAATGATATTTAGATATAAATTAGATATATCTAAAACACATCAGGAGACGATGATGCAAAACCATCATGAAGGTTGCTGCAAGCATACAGAGCACCAACACGAAGGCTGCTGCAAGGGTGAAGGACATCACCACGAAGGCCGCCACAACGAACACCATGCAGGTTGCTGCAAAGGTGAAGAACATCACCATGAAGGCTGCAACAAAGAACATCACCACGAACAGGGTTGTGGACACCGCCACGGTCGCGGCGGCGGTCGTCGCCAGCGCTTCTTCGGTCACGGAGAATTACGCCTGGTCATTCTGGATATCCTGACCCGCGACGCCAGCCACGGCTATGAGCTGATTAAAGCGATTGAAACCCTGACTCAGGGCAACTATACCCCGAGCCCGGGCGTCGTCTATCCGACGCTGGATTTCTTGCAGGATCAAGAGCTGATCACCATCAGCGACGAGGAAGGCGGGCGTAAACAGATTGCGATCACAACCCAGGGCCAGCAGTGGCTGGATGAAAACCGTGAGCATCTGGAACATATCCACGAACGTATTAAAGCCCGCTGCGTGGGTTTTGAATTACGCAAGAACCCGCAGATGAAACGCGCGCTGGAGAACTTCAAAGCCGTGCTGGACCTACGGGTCAATCATGGTGATACCAGCGATGCGCAGATCAAAAAAATCATCGGTATTATCGATCGCGCTGCGCTGGATATTACTCAACTGGATTAATCTACAGAGCAGGCGGAACGCGTTCACCCTGCGTTCCGCCTTATCGTTAATATTAATGCAGCACCGTAACCGCATCTTCCAGACGACCAGCGCGATGTTTCACCATCGCGGAAATCTGGGCGCTCTCTTCAACCAGCTCGGCGTTTTTCTGCGTAATGTTGCTTAATTCATTCACTGCGCGAGTCAGGCTCGAAAGACCATCTGACTGTTCCAGCGTTGAGTGACTGATTTGGGCGATCAACTGCGTCACGTTTTGCACCTGCGCCACAATATCATCCATCGTGCGCCCTGCGGCGTGAACCTGGTCAGATCCGGACTGCACCTTATCGGCGCTGGCATCAATCAGCTTGCGGATATCATTGGCTGCACTGGCGCTGCGGCTGGCAAGATGTCGCACTTCTCCCGCCACCACGGCGAACCCTTTCCCCTGCTCACCCGCCCGTGCGGCTTCAACAGCGGCGTTCAGGGCCAGAATATTAGTCTGGAAAGCAATATCGTTAATCAGCGTGGTAATGGTGCCGATCCGCTGGGTGCTGTTGGCGATATCATCCATAGTTTTGATGACGGTATCCATCGCCTCGCCGCCGTGCGTCGCCGCGCTGCTGGCTGCAATGGAGAGCTTGTCGGCCGCGGCGGCGGTCTCTGAGTTTTGCTTCACCGATGCCGCCATCTGATTCATGGTGGTCACCGTTTCCTGCACGTTCTCTACGGTCTGCTGCGTATGCTTGTTTAAATCATCGCTGCCTTTCGCCAGCGTTTCGCTGTCGCTGCGCACACAGCTCACCTGACTGGAGACATCATGGATGAGCCAACGGCACATTAGCCCCAGTTGCCCAACCGCTCGCAGCATCAGGCCCAGTTCATCACTGCGGTTAAGATGCGACACGCTGTTTCGTTCACCGGTCGCCACTTTTAGCGCCTGACGAGCGACATTCTCAATAGGACGCACAATCTGCCATTCGAAAATAGCCGTTCCCAACATCATCACCAGCGCGCTTATCAGCAGTAACGGCCATTCGGCGCCCATTTGCTGCAATGCGGCCGCCAGTACGATAAACATAATTGCCATTACGCTGCGCACTCGCCAGCGAATCGGCAGCGCCGGGAGTTTACCCAGCCAGCCTTTGCGTACCACCAGTCCTTTATGGATACGTCGGTTGCAACGCCCTTCATTCAGCGCTTTATATAAAGGCTCTACCGCCGCAATCTCCTCGTCAGTGGCCCGGGTACGAATCGACATATATCCGGTGACACGACCTTCCCGTACCATCGGCACCGCATTGGCCCTTACCCAGTAGTGATCGCCATTCTTACGCCGGTTTTTCACAATCCCGCTCCATGGCTCGCCCTGTTTCAGGGTGTACCACATATCCGCAAACGCCGCTTTTGGCATATCCGGATGACGAACCAGATTGTGCGGCTTATCGAGCAATTCATTCAGTTGATAGCCACTGACCTGGACAAAGGTATCGTTCGCGTGGGTGATATAGCTTTGTAAATCGGTGGTCGACATGAGGGTGATATCATCATCCAGCGGTGTATTTTGCTGACTAACGTAGGGATGAGAAGACATGATTGCGTCCTGTGCAGGTTATCTGGTTGTTAACTCTTTCGGCTTATGTTATTTCGGCGATAATTTTTTTATCTTTAGTTGTTAAATTTGATTTAGATCGCAATTTGCGATTAAACCTCAAAATCTGTACGCATTCTAATCCATTGATTTAAAATACTTTCATTCAGTAACTATTCAACTACACTTCTACCAACGCACCGTCACAGTGCAAACATTGCTCACTTTTAGCGCAGAAAAGTGCTTTTCCGATCTGTTTTCGCGGTCTTAACCTGGGCAAAATGCCAGCAAATGTTAAACATCAGCATTAAATATTGCGTGAATGAGATGTTTCCTGGTGTTTATCCCGATTTTTGCTAAGCGCGCCGGAATGGCGCAATCACTGCAATACTTAAATCAGTATCATGTGATACGCGAGCTCCGGGAGCATATTTTGAACAGGTTACCTTCCAGCGCATCGGCCCTGGCCTGCAGCGCACACGCACTGAATCTCATCGAAAAGCGCACGCTTGATCATGAGGAAATGAAATCATTAAACCGAGAGGTGATTGAATACTTCAAGGAGCATGTCAATCCGGGGTTCTTAGAGTATCGAAAATCTGTAACTGCAGGCGGGGATTACGGAGCCGTAGAGTGGCAAGCGGGAAGCCTGAATACGCTTGTCGACACCCAGGGGCAGGAGTTCGTCGATTGCCTGGGTGGATTTGGAATTTTCAACGTGGGGCACCGTAATCCAGTCGTGGTTTCCGCCGTACAGAATCAACTCGCGAAACAACCTCTGCACAGCCAGGAGCTACTTGACCCTCTGCGGGCCATGCTGGCAAAAACCCTCGCCGCGCTGGCGCCAGGTAAACTGAAATACAGTTTTTTCTGTAACAGCGGGACCGAGTCGGTTGAAGCCGCTCTGAAGCTGGCGAAAGCGTATCAATCGCCGCGCGGTAAATTTACGTTCATTGCCACCAGCGGCGCATTCCACGGCAAATCATTGGGAGCACTGTCCGCCACGGCTAAATCAACATTCCGCAAACCGTTTATGCCGCTGCTGCCGGGTTTCCGCCATGTGCCGTTTGGCGATATTAACGCGATGCGCACCATGCTCAGCGAGTGTAAAAAGACCGGTGACGACGTCGCAGCCGTGATCCTCGAACCTATCCAGGGTGAAGGGGGCGTGATCCTGCCACCGCAAGGGTATTTGCCCGCCGTGCGTAAACTTTGCGATGAGTTTGGCGCGCTGATGATCCTTGATGAAGTGCAGACCGGCATGGGTCGTACCGGCAAAATGTTCGCCTGTGAGCACGAAAACGTGCAGCCCGACATTATGTGTCTGGCCAAAGCGCTGGGCGGCGGCGTGATGCCAATTGGCGCAACTATTGCCACTGAAGAGGTGTTTTCCGTTCTGTTCGACAATCCCTTCTTGCATACCACCACGTTTGGCGGCAACCCGCTCGCTTGTGCGGCTGCGTTAGCCACCATTAACGTCCTGCTGGAGCAAAATTTACCGGCTCAGGCGGAGCAGAAAGGCGATATGTTGCTGGATGGTTTCCGCCAGCTTGCGCGGGAGTACCCAGACCTGGTGCATGATGTACGCGGTAAAGGCATGCTGATGGCAATTGAGTTTGTCGATAATGAAATCGGCTACAACTTTGCCAGTGAGATGTTCCGCCAGCGGGTACTGGTTGCCGGCACGCTAAACAATGCAAAGACGATCCGTATCGAACCGCCGTTAACGTTAACGATCGAGCAATGCGATCTGGTATTGCGATCGACGCGCAAAGCCCTGGCAGCATTACGGGTGAGCGTGGAGCAGGTGTAATACATGTCGGATGGCGCTGCGCATCTCAGGCTTACGGGATCAAATGTAGGTCGGATAAAAGCGTAGCGGCCATCCGGCAATTAGCACAACTTAAACAATCCGCACACCCGCAGGCATAAGGCGTTCTGGCGTCAGCAGCACGCTTTCGCTGCCATCGTCCGTCTCAGCGCACAGCAACATGCATTCTGACGTTTCCCCGCGCATTTTGGCCTTTTGCAGATTACACAGCACCACCACCGTTTTCCCCATCAACTCCTCTTCGCTGTAATAAGGCACCAGGCTGGTCACGGTTTGCAGCGTACGCTCTCCCACATCCACCTGCACGATATACAGCTTATCAGCATTGTCATGGCGCTTTACCTGTGCGATTTTTCCAACACGTATTTCCATTCGGGCAAAATCAGCAAATGCGACGGTATCCATTGTGTTCTCCTTTGGTAAAATTTTACTAAATACTAGCAAAGTATTTTCTTGGCATGGTTCTCAAAAGCGGGAAAATAACGTAGTCATCACACTCTGAAAGCCCAGTTTTACCCCAGGCATGTCAATTAAACGTACTTTTTTTACTGAAAACAGATGAATAGATAAGCACTTCATTTACAATGCGCAGGTAACTCAGGGAAAAGGCAAACATGGCAACACTTAAAGACATCGCAATCGAAGCTGGCGTGTCCCTGGCGACAGTGTCCCGGGTTTTAAACGATGACCCCACGCTGAATGTAAAAGAAGAGACCAAGCATCGCATTCTGGAGATCGCGGAAAAACTGGAGTACAAAACCAGCAGTGCTCGTAAAAACCAGACCAGCGCGCTCGGCCCCCAGCATATTCTGGCGCTCTACAGCTACCAGCAGGATTTGGAAATCAACGATCCTTACTATCTCGCGATCCGTCACGGAATAGAAACCCAGTGTGAGAAGCTGGGGATCGAACTGACCAACTGCTATGAGCACAGTGGGCTACCGGAGAGCAAAAACATTACCGGCATTCTTATTGTCGGCAAGCCTTCTTCGGCTTTGCGTAATGCAGCAGCAGCGCTTACCGACAACATCTGCTTTATCGATTTCCATGAACCCGGCAGCGAATATGACGCCGTCGATATCGATCTGGCCCGCATCAGTAAAGAGAGTATCGACTACTTCATCGCCCAGGGCGTCACTCGCATTGGCTTCATCGGCGGTGAAGACGAACCCGGCAAGGCAGATATCCGTGAAGCCGCGTTTGTCGAATACGGTCGTCTGCAGCAGGTCGTTTCTGAACAGGACATCTATCGCGGCGGTTTCTCCAGTTCATCAGGGTATGAACTGGCCAAAAAAATGCTGGCGAAAGCCGACTATCCCGGTGCCCTGTTTGTGGCTTCAGACTCGATTGCTATTGGCGTTCTGCGCGCCATTCACGAGCGTGGCCTGAACATTCCGCAGGACATTTCGCTGATTAGCGTTAATGATATCCCGACAGCGCGCTTCACCTTTCCTCCGCTTTCCACCGTTCGCATCCATTCAGAAATGATGGGCAGTCAGGGCGTCAACCTGCTGTTTGAGAAAGCCCGCGATGGGCGTGCGCTTCCTCTGCTGGTTTTTGTTCCCAGCAAGCTGAAACTGCGCGGCACCACCCGCTAAAATCCCCAGTAAACACGCCCGGTTTCTTCTGATGCCGGGCGCGCATTGTCATGCATTATTTTCTGCGCCCCCATTATTTTCGTGATCCAGTTAAAGTAAATCACCTCACTCGCTATATTTTAGTAAAACTTTTACTAAAATCACCATCAATTACACTTACTCACCATTACAATGAATGGTTCCGATTTTTCTCCACCGGGAGGCCTTATGAATCGCTGGGAAAACATTCAGCTCACCCACGAAAATCGACTGGCGCCACGCGCATATTTTTTCTCTTATGACTCCGTTGCGCAGGCTCGCTCGTTTGCCCGCGAAACCAGCAGCCTCTTTCAGTTGCTAAGCGGTCAGTGGAATTTTCAGTTCTTTGAGCATCCGCTGCAGGTGCCGGAAATCTTTACGTCGCAGTTTATGAATGACTGGGGCAGCATCACCGTCCCAGGCATGTGGCAGATGGAAGGACACGGCAAACTGCAGTATACCGACGAAGGTTTTCCTTTCCCGATTGATGTCCCCTACGTTCCGACCAATAACCCCACCGGAGCCTACCAGCGCATTTTCTCCCTCAGCGAAGGCTGGCAGGGCAAACAAACGCTGATTAAATTTGATGGCGTAGAAACCTACTTCGAAGTTTACGTGAATGGTCAGTACGTCGGTTTCAGCAAAGGCAGCCGCCTGACGGCTGAATTTGATATCAGCGCGGTGGTGAAAACCGGTGACAACCTGCTGTGCGTTCGCGTAATGCAATGGGCTGATTCCACTTACGTTGAAGACCAGGACATGTGGTGGTCGGCGGGAATTTTCCGCGACGTCTATCTGGTAGGCAAACAGGCGACCCATATTCAGGATTTTACCGTTCGCACCGAGTTCGATGATGACTATCGCGACGCCACCCTCACCTGCGACATTGCGCTGGAAAACCTGGCTTCCACGCCAGCGATGGCGTCGCTCGAATACACCTTGTTTGACGGTGAGCAGGCGCTGCATAGCGGCGTGATTAACAATCTGGCAGTGGATCAACACACCCGCACCGCTTTTAATTTCAAGGTTAGCGCGCCGCAGCAGTGGTCAGCGGAATCGCCGTATCTTTATCATCTGGTGATGACGCTGAAAGATGCCAACGGCAATCTCCTTGAGGTCGTGCCACAGCGGGTCGGATTCCGCGATATCAAAGTTCGCGACGGTCTGTTTTACATCAATAACCGCTACGTGATGCTGCATGGCGTTAACCGCCACGATAACGATCATCTTAAAGGCCGCGCGGTTGGCATGGATCGTGTTGAAAAAGATCTGCTGTTAATGAAGCAGCACAACATCAACTCCGTGCGTACCGCCCATTACCCGAACGATCCGCGCTTCTATGAATTGTGCGATATCTACGGTCTGTTCGTGATGGCCGAAACCGACGTTGAATCTCACGGCTTCGCCAATATCGGCGATATCAGCCGGATAACCGACGATCCGCTGTGGGAAAACGTCTACGTTGAGCGCATCGTGCGCCACATCCATGCACAAAAAAACCACCCGTCGATCGTCATCTGGTCGCTCGGCAACGAATCCGGATACGGCTGTAACATCCGCGCCATGTATCACGCCGCGAAAGCGCTGGATGACACGCGTCTGATCCATTACGAAGAAGATCGTGACGCCGAAGTGGTGGATATCATCTCCACCATGTACACCCGTGTGCCGCTGATGAATGAGTTTGGCGAATATCCACATCCTAAGCCGCGCATCATCTGCGAATATGCTCACGCCATGGGCAACGGTCCCGGCGGGCTGACGGAATATCAGAACGTCTTTTATCAGCATGACTGCATTCAGGGACACTATGTCTGGGAGTGGTGCGATCACGGGATTCAGGCCAAAGATGACGACGGCAACGTCTGGTACAAATATGGCGGCGACTACGGCGACTATCCGAACAACTACAACTTCTGCCTTGATGGCCTGATTTATTCCGATCAAACCCCGGGGCCGGGTCTGCAGGAATACAAGCAGGTGATTGCGCCAGTAAAAGTACGCGCACAGGATCTGGCTCGCGGCGAGCTACGGGTAGAAAACAAACTGTGGTTTACCACGCTTGACGACTACACCTTGCATATTGAGGTTCGCGCCGAGGGAGATACGCTTTCTGCTCAGCAGATAAAACTGCGCGACGTCCCTCCTGACAGCGATACCCTGTTGCAATGCACACTGCCGGAGCTGGATGCGCGCGAAGCGTTCCTCAACGTCATCGTGACGAAAGATTCCCGTACGGCATACAGCGAAGCCGGGCACCACATCGCGACTTATCAGTTCCCGCTGAAGGCCAGAACGGCGGCTGCCGTACCGTTTAGCCAGCAAAACGCTACCCCTCTGACGCTGGAAGACAGCCGCCAGAGCTGCACCATACGCGGTTATAACTTCCTTCTGACCTTCTCAAAACTGAACGGTAAGCCCATTAGCTGGACCGTTAACGGTGAGGAGCTGATTACCCGCGAGCCGAAGATTAATTTCTTCAAACCAACCATTGATAACCACAAACAAGAGTTCGAAGGCCTTTGGCAACCAAATCATTTACAGATTATGCAGGAGCATCTGCGCGATTTTGCCATTGAGCAAACCGATGACGCGCTGTTGATAACCAGCCAGACGATTATCGCCCCGCCGGTATTTGATTTCGGTATGCGCTGTACCTACCGCTGGCGGATTGCCGCAGATGGTCAGTTGAACGTGGAGCTTTCCGGCCAGCCTTACGGCGAGTACCGGGACATTATTCCGTGCATCGGCTTCACGATGGGCATCAACGGCGATTTGGGGCAGGTGGCGTATTACGGACGTGGTCCCGGTGAAAACTATGCCGATAGCCAGCAGGCCAACATCATCGATATCTGGCGCAGCAGCGTGGATGAGATGTTCGAAAACTATCCGTTCCCGCAAAACAACGGCAATCGTCAGGACGTGCGCTGGGCAACGCTAACCAACCGCCACGGCAACGGTCTGCTGGTGGTTCCGCAGCGCCCTGTCAACCTGAGCGCCTGGCGCTATACGCCAGAAAATATCTTTGCCGCACAGCACTGTAATGCGCTGCAGCGCAGCGATGACATCACCCTGAATCTGGACCACCAGGTGCTGGGCTTAGGCTCCAACTCCTGGGGAAGCGAGGTGCTTGATTCCTGGCGCGTCTGGTTCCGTTCGTTCAGCTACGGCTTCACGTTGTTGCCGGTTTCCGGTAGCGAATCTAGCGCTCAAACCGCCGCCAGCCGCGTCTTTGGTACCGGGTTCTTTTCCACGAATTTGCACAGCGAGAATACAAAATGAGGATCATCGACAACTTAGCGCAGTTCCAACAAATTTACGCATCCGGGAAGAAGTGGCAGCGCTGCGTCGAAGCGATTGAAAATATTGATAATATTCAACCAGGCGTCGCCCACTCTATCGGTGATTCCCTGAGCTATCGCGTGGAGACAGACTCCGCGACCGATGCGCTGTTTACCGGTCATCGTCGTTATTTTGAGATCCATTACTACCTGCAAGGACAGCAAAAAATAGAGTATGCCGCCAAAGAGGATCTCCAGGTGGTTGAATATTATCGCGATGAAACCGATCGCGAATATCTGAAAGGCTGTGGAAAAACCGTAGAAGTGCGCGAAGGACAAATGGTTATTTGTGACAACCATGAAGCCTATCGTTTTATTTGTAATAACGCAGTGAAAAAAGTCGTACTCAAAGTCACCATCGAAGATGGTTATTTTCATAATAAATAAAAACACAGGCGGCGCCGACGTTGCGCCGCCAGTACCCTATAATAATCAGGAATCGGAGATGTGCTATGTCTGATACCAAACGTAATACCATCGGCAAGTTCGGCTTACTTTCACTCACCTTTGCCGCGGTTTATAGTTTTAATAACGTTATCAACAATAATATTGAGCTTGGTCTGGCATCCGCACCGATGTTTTTCCTCGCGACGATCTTCTACTTTATTCCGTTCTGCTTAATCATCGCTGAATTTGTTTCGCTGAATAAAAACTCCGAAGCCGGTGTCTATGCATGGGTGAAAAGTTCGCTGGGCGGACGTTGGGCATTTATTACCGCCTACACCTATTGGTTCGTTAACCTGTTCTTTTTTACCTCGCTGTTACCCCGTGTTATCGCCTACGCCTCATATGCTTTTTTAGGCTACGAATACATTCTGACGCCGTTCGCAACCACTGTATTAAGTATGGTGCTGTTTGCCTTCTCCACCTGGGTTTCGACCAACGGCGCAAAAATGTTAGGACCAATTACTTCGGTCACCTCCACATTGATGCTGCTGCTGACCCTGTCCTACATCCTGCTGGCGGGTACTGCGCTGGTTGGCGGCGTACAGCCTGCTGACCCTATCACCGTAGACGCAATGATCCCGAATTTTAACTGGGCCTTCCTCGGTATCACCACCTGGATCTTTATGGCGGCAGGCGGTGCGGAGTCAGTGGCAGTGTACGTCAACGACGTCAAGGGCGGGTCAAAATCGTTCGTGAAGGTCATTATCATTGCCGGGATTTTTATCGGCGTGCTCTATTCCATCTCCTCGGTACTGATCAACGTCTTCGTGAGCAGCAAAGAGCTGAAATTTACCGGTGGTTCGGTACAGGTATTCCACGGCCTGGCGGCATACTTTGGCCTGCCGGAACTGATCGTTAACCGCTTTGTTGGCCTGGTCTCCTTTACCGCGATGTTCGGCTCTCTGCTGATGTGGACCGCAACGCCGGTGAAAATTTTCTTCTCTGAAATTCCGGCGGGTATTTTCGGTAAAAAAACCGTCGAACTGAATGAAAATGGCGTTCCGGCCCGCGCAGCCTGGATTCAGTTCCTGATTGTTATCCCGCTGATGATTATCCCAACGCTCGGCTCCAATACCGTGCAGGATTTAATGAACACCATCATCAACATGACCGCCGCCGCATCGATGCTGCCGCCGCTGTTTATTATGCTGGCTTACCTGAATCTGCGCGCAAAACTGGACCACTTACCGCGCGACTTCCGTATGGGTTCGCAAAAAACCGGCATTATTGTGGTATCGATGCTGATTGTCCTTTTCACCATCGGGTTTATTGCCTCGACCTTCCCGACCGGCGGTAACATCATGACCATTATATTCTATAACGTCGGGGGGATTGTTATTTTCCTCGGTTTTGCCTGGTGGAAATACAGTAAATACATCAAAGGGCTAACCAAAGAAGAAAAAGCTATTGAGGCGGCCCCCGCGTCAGATATTAATTAAAATATTAATAACGATAAGCGCAATCTGTTTTCTTGCGCACCTGAAATACAATGTGACATTAAATATACAGACTTGCAGGGCATTTATTGCCCTGCTCTTCTGTTGTGTATTTTCATTATTTGCAGAAAAGATTCGTCCACCAGCGGCCGCAACGTGTGAATCGCCCCCGTGCCAGAAGGAGGTTTAGCAACCCAGGACGCTCTGCGGCATTTATTTAACCCCCAGATGCCGCCACAGTTTGTCCAGCGGCATTGTCGCCAGCGCCACACACTCATCGGCGGCGCCATACCAGACGTGCAGCGTCTCATCGCGGATCAGCGCCCCACAGGTGAACACCACGTTGCCGAAGAAGCCTTCGCGCTCGTAGGGCGCATCTGGCTCCAGCAACGGTACCGGTGATTTCGCCAAAATATGGGTCGGATCGTTGAGATCCAGCAGCAGCGCGCCGAGGCAGTAGCGCTGATCGGCATCCACACCGTGGTAGATCTCCAGCCAGCCGCGATCGGTTTTTAATACCGGCGCGCCGCCGCCTGATTTACGGCAGTCCCAGGCATCGCCGGACCGTCCCAGCAGGTGGCGATGGTTGCCCCAGTGCAGCATATCCGGCGACTCGCAGATCCAGATTTCCGGATGACCGAAGTGGCACGGGGCCGGACGGCTCAGGGCGTGATATTTACCGGCGATCTTTTCCGGGAAAAAGCAGACGTCGCGGTTGTCCGGACAGAGGATCAACCCTTTTTTCTCCACCGTGACAAAATCTTTGGTCACCGCCAGCGCGGTAGAGATCCCCAGCGACGACACCGCCGAGTAGTTGATGTACGCGATATCATCGATGCGGGTGATCCGCGCATCTTCGCAGCCAAACTCTTCATATTGCGTATCGGCGATGATAAACGGCTGGCTGTCAATCCGGAAGTTCACCCCATCGCGACTGCGCGCCAGACGCAGATGCGACATGGAGGTCAGCCACACCCGCGCCGGATCGCTTTTCAGCACGATCACCCGCGGATCGCTGAAATCATAGCGTTCATCGCGACGATCGAAACTTGCGGTGGCCTGTACCCAGCCCGCATCGGTTTTTTCCAACAGCGGTACGACACGCTGCTGCGGGTCGGAATTGATCACGCTTTCCGCCACCCGCAGCAGCAAAACGATCTCTCCGTCACACTCCGTTACGCCAGCATTGAAAACACAATCGACCTTCCTGCCGGGCAGTGAAGGCGTCACGTCCGCCGGGGTAATCAACGGGTTTTTACTGTGCCTGTCCATGTACTCTCCTTTTGATCAAACATTGATTCTTGCCAATCCATTGCGCGTCCTCCCCGTACAGCACTTCAGCCTCAATCTCCTGCCACGGATTGCGAACGGGCGCACCAAAGTTGATGGCGACCCAGACCTGCTCCGCCGCCGTCGAACGGGTAAACCAGACGCATTCGTCAGTGAGGTCAAGCGAGTCCTGCTGTCCCTGATGCAGCGCCGCAACGCGGCGGCGCAGGGCGATAAGCAGCCGGTACTGATGCCAGAACGATGTTTCATCCTGCTGCTGGCGCTCCGCGTTAATCAGGGCGATATCGCCGCCGACGGGCATCCACGGCGCGACGGAGGAAAATCCGCCAAAGGGGGCGTCGCGCCAGGGCAGCGGCGCGCGCGAACCATCCCGCGAATGTTCAATAGCCAGCGCCAGCGCCTGCTGTGGGCTGCTGCCTGCGGCAAGGGCGGTGCGGTAATGGGTTTTTCCCTGAATATCAAAAAGCTGCTCTGCCGTTTGCGGACGGTAGTCGGTCACCCCCAGCTCTTCTCCCTGGAAGATAAACGGCACGCCGCTCACCGTTAGCTGAAGCGCCAACACCGCCAGCGCCCGCCCGGTATCGCGCTCGTTTTCGCCAAAGCGGCTGATCATCCGCGACATATCATGGCTGGAGAAAAACAGCGTCGGTAAACCCGACTGCGCAGACAGCGTGGTTTTTAACTGGCTGAAAAGACGGGAAACATCAAAGTTTTTCTGGCTACCGATATTGAAATTAAACACCACGTCCATCAGCTGCGGGCTTTGATAGCGGCTGAGCACGTCAGGGTCTTCGCTGCCGATTTCGCCAATCAGGAAATAGTCACCCTGCGCCCGAACATGGGCACACAGCCGTTGCAGCGTTTCAGGGAGTCGCGGCTGATTGATGTCAAATTCATGGCGCTGCTCGCCGTTCTCTTCCGGGTTATCAGGCCCAATGCCGTCGGTAGTAAGAAAGTTGATGACGTCAAAGCGAAAACCGTCCACCCCCTGCGTAACCCAGAAATCCACTACCCGATAAATTTCCTGTTCCACCGCGGGGTTGGCCCAGTTGAGATCCACCTGGCCGGGCGCGAATTTATGGTAATAAAACTCGCCGGTGTCTGGCTCAGCGGTCCACGCGCTGCCGGAAAAGAAAGAACGCCAGTTATTCGGCTGGCGGCGAAAAAGGAAATAATCACGATAGCGGCTGCCCGGATTATTCCACGCATCGCGAAACCAGGGATGTTCTGAGGAGACGTGATTGACCACCAGATCGATAATCACCCGAATGCCTCTGGCGTGGCAGCCGTCAACCACCCGGCGGAAATCGTCGAGAGTGCCGAAACGGGCGTCAACGGCGCAGTAATCGCTGATATCGTAGCCGTTATCCACCAGCGGAGAGGGATAAAACGGCGTGATCCACACCGCGCCGATGCCCAGCGCCTGCAAATAATCCAGCCGGGAAATCAGGCCCGGAAAATCGCCCAGCCCGTCGTTATTGCCGTCGCAAAACGAAGGCAGATAGATTTGATAACAGGTACACGCCTGCCACCACGGTTGCTTTTTCACCGTCACATTCCTTATTTCAGTGATAACGACATGCCTTCGAGGAAGTATTTTCTGAACAGAATAAACAGGACAACGATTGGCAGCATCTGCACCACCGACCCCGCCAGCACCGGTCCCAGGTAGATGCCGTAGGATTTGCTGAAGGTGGCGAGCAGCACCGAAAACGGCATTTTGTCCACTTCGCGCATCACGATCAGCGGCCAGAGGAAGTTGTCCCATGAGCTGGAAAAGGTGAACAGTGCGACAATCGCCAGAATGGATTTATTCAGCGGCATCATCACATGCCGCAAGATCCCCCACAGGCTGGCGTGATCGAGCCTTGCGGCGTACAGGTAATCATTCGGCGTGCCTTTAAAGCTCTGCGAAACCATAAAAATGCCCCAGGCGCTCATCGCATACGGCAGGATCATCGCCCCGTAGCTGTTGATCAGCCCCAGTTCACGCATCAGGACAAACTGTGGAATAATGAACATAAAGACCGGGAAAACCATCTGCACAATCAACAGGTTGCGAAACGCATTTTTGCCGCGAAACTCGGTTTTCGCGACGGCATATCCCACCAGCATTGAGGTCAGCGTGACGCAGACGGTAATGGTGAGCGACACGAACAGCGAGTTAACCAGGGTGCGCAAAAAAGGTTTGTCCGCCCGGTTGCTGTTATCGAACAGAAAAGCGTAATTCTCCAGCGTCAGATGACCGGAAAACAGCCCGGTCGTGTAGATTTGCGCCGTCGGTTTCAACGAGGAGATCACCATCCAGATAAAAGGATAAAGCCAGGTGAGCGCCAGCAAAAACATCACGGCGTGAATGAGCAGCGTTAAAGGAGTCAGTTTCTTCATTCACACAATCTCGATATGTTTTTCGAATACTTTGCGGAAGACCCAGATGGCGAGGAAACTGCATGCCGCAACGATAATCGACATGGTCGCCGCCCAGGTTGGCTTCATTTTCTGGAACGCCACTTCATACATCACCACCATCGGACTGGTGGTGCTGTTGAGCGGTCCGCCGCCGGTGATAAGATACGGCTCGGTAAAGATGCTGAACGCCACGGTAATCGCCAGCACCATCACCATCACGATTTGCGCGTTCATCATCGGCAGGGTAATCGCCCAACTTTGCTTAAACTTCCCGGTTTTATCCAGTTGCGCCGCGCTGTAAATATCCGCGGGGATCGCCACCATCCCGGAATAGAGAATCAGCCCGTAATAACCGACGAATTTCCAGGTAACAATTAACGCAATGGATAACATGGCGCAGTCAGGGTTGGTAAACCAGGGCACAGAGATGCCGAAACTGGCCTGTAAAAATTGATTGACCGGCCCGTATTCGCTGAACAGTTTTGCAAAGACGATGGAATAGGCCACCCCCGAAGAGATATTCGCCAGTAAAAAGCTCAGGGCAATAAAACTTTTCCCGTACTTAATTTTTCGTAATCCCGCGGCAAACAGCAGCGAGGCAAGAAAGACAATCGGGATATACCACATTAAAAAACGGCACACGTTCCACATCGACTGCCAGAATAACGCGTCATGAAACACGCCAATGATATTCTGTAATCCGCTAAACGTCGGCGTGCCAATAAATTGCCAGTTCGTCACGCTGAGCACGACCAGCCAGCACAGCGGATAAAACCAGAACAGCAACGAATAACCGATCCACGTGGAGGCCAACAGGCCTCCGGTGCGGGATTCATATCCAGCCATTTTTTCCCCTTATTTCGCCAGCAACGTGTTAATTTCCTGCGCGGATTTATCGAGGGTGGCTGCCGGATCGGCGTGGTTGAAAATGACCTGCTCCAGCATCTGCGTCATGCTGCGCTGAATCTCCGTGGTTTGCGTAGTGGCCGCTGGCGGCAGCGCGACGTCCACGTAAGAAGCGATCGCCTTCTCCAGCGGGTTTTTCTCAAAGTAATTCACAAACAGCGGATTACTCATTAAATCACTGCGTGCTGGCGGCATACCGGTCAGCTCCAGCCAGCTCCGGTCGTGCTCGGCGTTGTTAAAGACCCACTGAATAAACGCCCACGCCTGCGCTTTGCGCTTGCTGGAACTGAAGATCACCACCCCTTTGCTGTCGCCGAACGTATACGGGTGCGCGTCGCCTTTCTCGGTGAGCATCGGCCCAATTTGCAGCGTTTTGAGGATCTCCGGATACTGCTTGTGATAGCGAGCGATATCCCACGGACCGCGCGCGGATGCCAGCACCTGTCCGGTCGCTAACGGATCGTCGGCGGCGGTGAAGTCGTAGCTGCTCCACTTGCTGTTAAAGACTTTCCCCATAAAGGTCAGTACCGCCTGTCCGGCAGGATCGGCAAACGTCGCCTGATGACCCGCGAGGTAAGGTTTACCACCGTTTTGCGCATAATAAAGCGGAATAAAATCGAACCAGCGTTCCCACCAGTTTTTCCCGGCGGTCATCTGAATAACATAGCCGTTATTATCCGCCGCCCGGCGCTCTGCCAGCTGATAAAGCTCATCATAACGAGTCGGAACATGATCAAAACCATACTGCTTGAGTAAATCGCCCCGCCACCACCAGACGATAGGATTAATATAGATTGGCAGAACGTGTTGCTCGCCGTTTAATTGCCAGGCAGGAATAATTTTGCCCATCTGTCGGTTATTAACGAGTTCATTAAAACCACTCATTTTAGACAGGTCTTCAAGCTGACCAATTTCCACCAACTGGCTGGCAAAACCGATAAAGATATTACTGGAAATATCGGGTTCCGTGCCGGAAGCCAGCGCGTTCATTATTGCCTCTTCAGAACTGCTGGCGGCAGGAATGGGCGTAAATTCGACCGGGGTATGCGCCGGGTCTTTATTCCATTCTTTAACCATAGTATTCCAGAAGGCTTCTTCATTTTCGTTTGGTGCCACCCACATTTTAATTGGCGTTTTTGCTGTCTCTGCGGATTTTTTATCATCCGGACCGCAGCCAGAAATACAAAACGCGAATAGTACACAGGCTGTTAATTTAGCTAATATTACAATTCTCACGATAATTCTCCATTTACTTTCAATAAGTATTGATTTACCGCTACCCAGCTATTGAATGGAGCGTAAATTAACACCCCCTTTTTATGTTTAACGTTAAACAAATCACAAAACGATTTTTGTTTAACGTTAAACTTTGCATCAACGTTCAACGCAATGGACGATAGAAATAAATAATTCACGCCAATATATAAACCCAGCAAATATATCAAACATGAAAATAAACGTTAATGATAATAAAGATAAGAAACGTATTACGATAAAATCATTGGCCAAGATTATGGGTATTTCCCATACCACGGTGTCGAACGCATGGAATAATCCGGAAAAATTATCTCCGGAGCTGCGCCAGCGAATTTTGCAATATGCCAGCGAGCTTGGCTTTCAGGGACCGGACAAGCTGGCGCGCGCGCTGCGTACCGGTAAATCTGACACCATCGGCGTGATATTCAACGACTCTATGAGTTACGTGTTTATCGATCCCCACGACATTGCGCTGATGCGGGGGATCGCCGTCCAGTGTGAAGAACAAAACGTCAATCTGGTCTTGATCCCTTTGCGTAAGCGGCAACAGACGCCGCTCAACACCCTGGTTGATGGCTATATTCTCAACGCCACGCATAACAATGCGGCCATGATCCAGCACGCGCTGGCTCATGGGCGTCCGGTGGTCACGCTCGATTTTCAGTTTCCCGACCACAGCAGCGTCTCCATCGATAACGCCTGCGCCATGCGCGATATTGCCCGTTATCTGGCCGATAAAGGTCATCGACATTTCGGCATCATCGCCTTTCCGTCACAGCCCTCGGCACAGGGAATGTGCGATCTGACCGCCCCCGTCACCGGCGACAACCTGCTGATGCTCTCCCGCGTGAATGCCTGCCGGGAGGTTTTCCAGCGGCGCGGCTTCGCCCTTGATACGTGCTGGCTGTATCAAACCCGACACGATGAAGAACACGGCGAACAGGCGGCCAAAGCGTTACTGGAAACCCATCCGGAGATCACTGCGCTTATCTGCCTTTCCGATCGCTTCGCCGTCGGCGCGATCCACTACTGCCAACGGCAGCAGCTGGCGGTTCCGCAGCGGGTTGCCGTTACCGGTTTCGATAATCTCGCCGTTGAGGTGGCGGGAATACGCCTGACCACCATCGCGCAAGATGCGGAAAAGAAAGGGGAAATGGCCGTCAAATTGCTGCTCACCAGAGGACCGGTGACCCACTATGAATTGCCTTACCAGCTCATCATTCGGGAGTCAGCCTGACTCATTAATTACAGAAGAGTAGATTATGGATGAACTAACCTGTTTTAAAGCCTACGACATTCGCGGTGAGGTTGGCGTCAACCTGACGCCGGATATCGCCTTTCGCATCGGTCGCGCTTACGCCGCCTGGCGCCATCCGCGCCGGGTAGTGATCGGCGCCGACATTCGCCTTAGCTCGGAATCGTTAAAATCCGCCGTGACCGACGGGCTGATTTCCAGCGGCGTGGATGTTATCGACATTGGTCTGTCAGGCACCGAAGAGATCTATTTCGCCACCCGGGAACTGCGTGCCGACGGCGGCATTCAGATTACCGCCAGCCATAACCCGGCGCAGTACAATGGTATGAAACTGGTGCGCGAAGAGGCGCGTCCGATCAGTAACGACAACGGCCTGCTGGAGATAAAAGCGCTGGCGGAGCGCAATGACTTTGCTCCGATCGTCCATCGTGGCAGCCTCATCCCTTATGATAATCGCCCCGCCTGGATTGCCTGCCTGCTGCGCTTCCTTCAGCATCCGCCGACTCGCCCGCTACGTATTGTGACCAACGCCGGACATGGCACCGTCGGGCCTGCGCTTGACGCGATCGCCGACGGACTGGCCCGTGCGGGCGTTCAGATTGAGTTTATCCGCCTGCACCATCAGCCGGACGGTCATTTCCCGGCGGGCGTGCCGAATCCGATGCTGACGGAAAACCGCCTCATCACCCAGCAGGCGGTTATCGAGAATCAGGCTGATTTCGGCATCGCCTGGGACGGCGATTTCGATCGCTGCTTCTTCTTTGATGAGTGTGGCCGCTTTATTGAGAGCTACTACCTGGTTGGCCTGTTTGCCGAGCACTTCCTGCAACGCTCCGCAGGCAGTCACATCATTCTCGACCCGCGCCTGACGTGGAATACGCTGGACGTTGTAACTCGCTGCGGCGGAATCCCGGTCATCAGCAAAACCGGGCACGCCTTTATCAAAGCGCGGATGCGCGAAGAGGACGCGGTCTACGGTGGAGAAATGAGCGGCCACCACTACTTCCGCGATTTTGGCTATTGCGACAGCGGGATGATCCCACTGGTATTGCTGCTGCAAATTATCGGCAGCGACAGCCGTCCGCTGTCGGCGTATATCAAACACGCCCAGGTGCGCTTTCCGGTTTCCGGCGAAATCAATCTGACGGTGGCCGATCCGCAATCGGTCATGCAATCCATCGCCGCTCACTATCTGCAAGCCGGCGGCCTGCGTGACGATTGCGATGGGTTGAGCATCGACTTCGTTGACTGGCGCTTCAACTTACGCGCCTCCAACACCGAGCCGCTGCTGCGCCTGAACGTGGAAACCCGCGCGGATACGGCACTGCTGGCGCGCAAAACCGATGAAATTTTAACGCTGATTGCAGCCTGGGATTCTGACAAGGAGAGGTTATGACCGCGCTAAGCCTGAGCAATATTCATAAAGCCTGGGGCAAGAACACCATCATTGAAAATCTGTCGCTGGAGATCGCCTCCGGGGAGTTCATTGTGCTGGTTGGCCCTTCCGGATGCGGGAAATCCACGCTGCTGCGGATCATCGCCGGACTGGAAATCCCCGACGGCGGTAAACTGGTGATGGGGGGAAAAGAGGTCACCAGGCTTGCGGCGGGCAAACGCAACCTGTCGATGGTGTTTCAGTCCTACGCCCTCTACCCGCATATGACCGTCAGGGAAAATCTGTCATTCGGTTTACGTAATATCAACACGCCCGCCGCCGAGATTGATAAGCGAGTCGCTCACGCCGCCAGCATGCTGAAGCTGGAAGAGATGCTGGACAGACTGCCGCAGAATCTCTCCGGCGGGCAGCGCCAACGTGTGGCGATCGGGCGTTCTATTGTCCAGCAACCGGAACTGTTTCTGTTTGATGAACCGCTGTCTAACCTGGATGCCGCGTTGCGGGTCGGGATGCGCCAGGAGATCCAGCAACTGCATAACACCCTGAAAAACACCATGATCTATGTAACGCACGATCAGGTGGAGGCGATGACGCTGGCCGATCGCATCGTGGTGCTTTACAAGGGAAAAATTGAGCAGGTGGGCACGCCGCTGGAGCTGTATAACACCCCGGCAAACCTGTTTGTCGCTGAGTTTATCGGCACGCCGAAAATCAATATTCTGCCAGCGGTATGGCGTGAAGGCGCGCTGCATATCGCCGATAACCTCGTCTTCCGCCTCACCCGTCAGCCCGTAGGCGTTAGCGACGGGGACAAACTGTTTGTCGCCATCCGCCCGGAGCATATGCAGTACCAGCAGACCGGGGATTTCACATTGCAAGGTCGTACCCGGCTGTGTGAATTACAGGGCGACTCCACGCTGGTGTGGTTGGATTTAGCCGGCCACCCCGTGTGCCTGAAGTCTTTTCAACAGCTTAGCTTCATGCCGGATACACCACTTACGCTCACCGTACAAGAGTCGCACCTGCATCTCTTTGACGGTCTGGGTAAACGACTGGCGTTCTGACCCACTTGCCCTTGCGTCCGCAGGGGCATTTTTTGAATCCCATCACAATCACGGCATTCCCCTTTTCCCTTTTACGCGGCGACGGCTAAATTATTAACTCATCCGACCACATAACAATAATTTTACATACTGGACACCTTTATGAGCTATCCGTCGCTGTTCGCCCCGCTCGATTTAGGCTTCACCACGCTTAAAAACCGCGTGCTGATGGGTTCAATGCATACCGGGCTGGAGGAGTATCCCGACGGTGCAGAACGGCTGGCCGCGTTCTACGCCGAACGCGCCCGTCACGGCGTAGCGTTAATTGTGAGCGGAGGTATTGCGCCTGCGCTTTCCGGCGTGGGGATGGAAGGCGGCGCGATGCTGAACGACACCAGCCAGCTTGCACATCATCGCGTCATTACCGACGCCGTGCATGACGAAGGCGGCAAAATCGCCCTGCAAATCCTGCATACCGGGCGTTACAGCTACCAGCCGCATCTGGTGGCACCTTCTGCCATTCAGGCGCCAATCAACCGCTTTACGCCGCATGAGCTGACGCACGATGAGGTGCTGCAGTTGATTGAAGATTTCGCCCACTGCGCTCAACTGGCGCGGGAAGCGGGCTATGATGGCGTCGAAGTGATGGGCTCGGAAGGCTATCTCATCAACGAATTCCTGACTCTGCGCACCAATCAGCGCAATGACGAATGGGGCGGCGAGTATGCCAACCGCATGCGTTTTGCCGTGGAAGTGGTGCGCGCGGTACGCCAGCGTGCCGGTAATGACTTTATTATTATCTTCCGCCTGTCGATGCTCGATCTGGTGGAAAACGGCGGAACCTTCGACGAAACCGTCCAGTTGGCGCAGGCGATAGAAGCCGCAGGGGCGACCATTATTAACACCGGTATTGGCTGGCATGAGGCGCGTATTCCCACTATCGCCACCCCGGTGCCGCGCGGCGCGTTTAGTTGGGTGACTCGTAAGCTGAAAGGGCATGTGACGATCCCACTGGTCACCACCAACCGCATTAACGATCCTCAAGTCGCCGATGACATTCTGGCCCGTGGCGATGCCGATATGGTGTCGATGGCCCGTCCGTTCCTCGCCGATGCCGAACTGCTGTCAAAAGCGCAAACCGGGCGAGCGGATGAGATCAATACCTGTATCGGCTGTAACCAGGCCTGCCTGGATCAGATCTTCGTCGGCAAAGTCACCTCTTGCCTGGTAAATCCGCGCGCCTGCCATGAGACCAAAATGCCGATCGTTGCCGCCACTGTGCCGAAAAATCTGGCGGTTGTCGGAGCAGGTCCTGCAGGCCTCGCCTTCGCCATTAATGCCGCCGCACGCGGTCATCACGTGACGTTGTTTGACGCGCATAGCGAGATTGGCGGACAGTTTAATATCGCTAAGCAGATCCCCGGCAAAGAAGAATTTTATGAAACCCTGCGCTACTACCGCCGGATGATCGATGTGACTGGCGTGTCGCTGAAGCTGAATCACTTTGTCAGCGCACGCGATCTGTACCCCTTCGATGAAGTGATCCTCGCCAGCGGGATCGAGCCACGTATGCCACCGATCGAGGGGATCGCGCATCCTAAAGTGCTGAGCTATCTCGACGTCCTGCGCGATAAAATGCCGGTGGGCAAACGCGTAGCGATCGTTGGCTGCGGCGGGATCGGTTTTGATACCGCCATGTATTTGAGCCAGCCCGGTGAGCCCACCAGCCAAAACATTGCGGAATTCTGCGTGGAATGGGGGATCGACACCAGCCTGCAACAGCCTGGCGGCTTACGCCTGGAAGGCCCGCACTTATCCCGCAGCCCGCGCCAGATAGTGATGTTGCAGCGCAAAGCCAGCAAACCGGGACAAGGTTTAGGGAAAACGACGGGCTGGATCCATCGCGCCACCCTGCTCTCACGCGGCGTGAAAATGATCCCGGCAGTTAGCTATCAGAAAATTGATGATGATGGGTTACACGTCGTGTTGAACGGTGAACCGTTGATCTTTAACGTGGATAACGTGGTGATTTGCGCCGGACAAGAGCCGCGCCGTGAACTGGTTGATCCACTCCACGCGGCAGGTAAAACGGTACATCTGATCGGCGGCTGCGATGTGGCGATGGAGCTGGATGCCCGGCGCGCTATTGCCCAAGGGACGACGCTGGCGCTGGAAATTTAACAGTATGTATTTCGTAGGCCGGATAAGGCGGTCACGCCGCCATCCGGCACACACGATTAGCGGCGGCGACCGGTTTTGACCGCTTTCAGTACCACGAATTTATTATTGGTGGCGATGGTCACGCAGTTGCCGAAAATCTTTTTCAGCTTGTGGAAGTAGTCAAGGTGACGGTTAGCCACAATGTACAGCTCACCGTTGATTTTCAGGCAGCGGCGAGCGTGGTGGAACATCTCCCAGGCAATGTTATCCGTCAGCGCGTGCTTCTGGTGGAACGGTGGGTTACACAGCACGGCGTTAAAGCGGAACGGTTCGACGCCCGACAGCGCGTTGTTGATCATAAACTCACAGCGCTCCAGCGCTTCAGGCATGTTACTTTCCACGTTCAAGCGGCTTGAAGCCACCGCCATCGGCGATTCATCAACAAATACCACGCTGGCTTCCGGGTTCTTCGCCAGCAGCGTCATACCGATGACGCCGTTACCACAGCCGAGGTCAACAATCTCCCCTTCGAGGTTTTCCGGCAGATGCTCGATAAAAAAGCGCGCGCCGATATCCAGTCCGGTACGGGAGAAGACGTTGGCGTGGTTATGGATAGTCCATTCGGTACCTTCCAGCTTCCAGCTTAGCGTTTGCGAGGCAGCGGCCAGCTCAGGTTTGCTGAACGTACAGTTGATTAAACGGGCTTTTTTCCACGCCAGCGTGGTGGTGGTTGGACCCAATACTTTTTCGAACAGCTCCAGCGTCGAGGTATGCACGTCACGCGCTTTTGCCCCGGCGATGATACGCGTTTGCGGCGTTACCACTTCGCGCAGCGCGCGCAGTTGCTGCTCCAGCAGCGCCATGGTTTTTGGCAGCTTAATCAGCACCACGCCCGGCGCTTGCGGGTAGTCAGCCGTACTGTCGAGGAACTTGACGCTCGACTCGGCAATATCGTTGTGACGCAGGTTCTCGCGTGTGGCAAGCTCGCTGAGATAAGAATCGCCGATGCTGTACGGCGAATGTTGCGCCAGCGCACAGCCCAGCGCGCCAAAGGTATCATTCAGGATTAGCACCGGGCCGCTAATCTCGGTATCGTCCAGCTGTTGCAGCAGATATTCATCTGCCGCTTCCCACGCCAGCAGCGGGTTAACGTCATCCGTTTCCGGGAAACGTTTAAGTGACAGCGAACGGAAACCGTTGTCTATGTGGCTCATCGGCCCTCCTGAATGGTAAAATTTCGGCGTATCCCTGAAAAGGGTGCGTGAGTATACACTTTTTATGATTGGCATGGGCAAAGATGAACCAACTAACTTATCTCCAGGGCTACCCGGAACATTTGCTTTCTCAGGTGAGAACGCTGATTGCTGAACAGCGTCTGGGCGCAGTGCTGGAGAAGCGCTATCCGGGGACGCATGATTTCGCGACCGACAAAGCGCTCTGGCAATATACTCAGGACCTGAAAAATCAGTTCCTGCGTAATGCCCCGCCGCTGAATAAAGTCATGTATGACAGCAAGATACACGTTCTGAAGAATGCGCTGGGGCTGCATACCGCCGTATCTCGCGTGCAGGGCGGTAAGCTAAAAGCCAAAGCGGAGATCCGCGTTGCCACCGTGTTTCGCAATGCCCCTGAACCTTTTTTACGCATGATCGTCGTTCATGAACTGGCGCATCTGAAAGAAAAAGAGCACGACAAAGCCTTTTACCAGCTGTGCTGTCATATGGAGCCTCAGTATCATCAACTGGAGTTCGATACCCGCCTGTGGTTAACGCAACAATCGTTAAAGCAAACTGCGTAGTTGCGCACTGGCTTTGTCTTCAGGGCATGCTAAATTGACGAAAGGATCCCTTTTCGCAGCCTGAAGGCCATTATGATACGTTTCGCAGTAATTGGCACAAACTGGATCACCCGCCAGTTTGTCGATGCCGCCCATGAAACCGGCAAATATAAGTTAACCGCGGTCTATTCCCGGAGCCTTGAACAGGCGCAGACCTTCGCCAACGATTACCCCGTCGAGCATCTGTTTACCTCACTGGAAGCGATGGCGCAAAGCGAGGCGATCGACGCCGTCTACATCGCCAGTCCAAACTCCCTGCACTTCCCGCAGACCGAGCTGTTTTTGCGGCACAAAAAGCATGTTATTTGCGAAAAGCCGCTGGCCTCAAACCTGGCGCAAGCCGAAGCCGCTATCGCCTGCGCGCGCGAAAATCAGGTCGTGCTGTTTGAAGCGTTTAAGACCGCCAGCTTGCCTAACTTCCTGCTGTTGCAGCAATCTCTACCCAAAGTCGGAAGAATCAGGAAAGCGTTTATTAATTACTGCCAGTACTCCTCGCGTTACCAGCGCTATCTGGACGGTGAAAATCCGAACACGTTTAATCCGGCGTTCTCAAATGGCTCGATTATGGATATCGGTTTTTACTGCCTGGCCTCAGCGGTTGCGCTGTGGGGTGAGCCGCAAAGCGTTCAGGCCAGCGCCAGTCTGCTGGAAAGCGGCGTAGATGCCCACGGCGTGGTGGTGATGAATTACGGTGATTTCAGCGTCACACTCCAGCACTCAAAAGTAAGCGACTCGGTGTTAGCCAGTGAAATTCAGGGTGAGCAGGGATCGCTGGTGATCGAGCATATTTCCGAGTGTCAGAAAGTGTGCTTCGTTCCTCGCGGGGGGAAAACCCAGGATCTGACGACGCCTCAGCACATCAATACTATGCTGTATGAGGCAGAGGCTTTTGCTCATTTGGTTGAATCCGGCGAAGTGGATCACCCCGCACTGGCCGTCAGCCATATCACCGCCAAACTGCAAACAGAGATTCGCCGCCAGACCGGCGTGATTTTCCCGGCAGACGAAACGGTAACATCGCTGACTGCGTAAAGGTATGTAAAACGAATGTTGCAGGCCATTGACTGAATGCATGGCCTGTAATATTTTGTAACCCGCAAAGGGGAGTAACTTCGTTGTCGGTTGATCGTCATTACGATGTGTGAAAAACCACATCCGGTCGCCGGGCGATAACAAAGGAATACGCCATCGTATTCCTTTGTTGTTGTAAGTGAGACCTTGCCGAATGGCAAGGTCTATGCATAAAAAGCAGCGGCTAACGTCATTCGGCGTTGGCCGTTTTTTTTATGCATGGGGAAATACAATGAATACTGTCGGCACACCGTTGTTATGGGGTGGCTTCGCTGTCGTGGTGGTAATTATGCTGGCCATCGACCTGCTGTTGCAGGGTCGTCGTGGCGCGCATACGATGTCGATGAAGCAGGCTGCGGCCTGGTCAATCGTTTGGGTAACGCTGTCGTTACTGTTTAACGCCGTCTTCTGGTGGTACCTGGCACAAACCCAGGGCCGCGCCGTTGCCGACCCACAGGCGCTGGCGTTCCTTACCGGCTATTTGATCGAAAAATCGCTGGCAGTAGATAACGTCTTTGTCTGGTTGATGCTGTTCAGCTACTTCTCCGTACCGCCTGCGTTGCAGCGTCGGGTACTGGTGTATGGCGTGCTGGGAGCCATTGTTCTGCGTACGATCATGATCTTCGCCGGCAGTTGGCTTATCACCCAATTTGAGTGGCTGTTGTACGTGTTCGGTGCATTCCTGCTGTTTACCGGCGTGAAGATGGCGCTGGCGAAAGAAGATGCTTCCGGTATTGGCGACAGACCGTTAGTACGCTGGCTGCGCGGTCATTTGCGCATGACCGATACCATCGAAGATGAAAAATTCTTCGTGCGTAAAAACGGCCTGCTGTTTGTTACGCCGCTGATGCTGGTGTTGATTCTGGTTGAGCTGAGCGACGTCATTTTCGCCGTCGACAGTATTCCGGCTATCTTTGCCGTCACTACCGACCCGTTCATCGTGTTGACCTCAAACCTGTTTGCTATTTTGGGTCTGCGCGCAATGTACTTCCTGCTGGCGGGCGTGGCGGAGCGTTTCTCCATGCTGAAGTACGGTTTGTCGGTCATTCTGGTGTTTATCGGTATTAAGATGCTGATCGTCGATTTCTACCATATCCCGATCGCTATCTCGTTAGGCGTGGTATTTGGCATTCTGTTTGTGACGCTGATTGTGAACGCCTGGGTCAACCACCAGCACGATAAAAAGCAGCAAATACAGTAAGTTTCATCTGCTAGCTGAAAAGCCCGACAGCACACTGCGTGCGTCGGGCTTTTTGTTTATCATGTCAAAATAATGTTAACTCAAAGTTATAAAATATGATCTCAACGCGAAATCCAGGATATTTCGCTTCCAGAACCCTGTTCTTTCCTTATACTCAGCCATGCAAACATTTGCCTCATCCTGAAAGATGCGTCTACAGAACGCACAAAGGCAGGGCAACAACACAATGAAAGGATTACTACATGACTACGCAACGTTCATCGGGGCTATTCTCGCGCCTGGCGCAAGGGAGCCTGGTTAAACAAATTTTGATCGGTTTGGTTCTGGGGATTTTACTGGCACTGGTGTCAAAACCTGCGGCAGAAGCCGTTGGTTTGCTGGGTACTCTGTTCGTCGGCGCGTTAAAAGCCGTCGCGCCAATTCTGGTTCTGATGCTGGTAATGGCTTCTATCGCCAACCACCAGCACGGGCAAAAAACCAATATCCGCCCAATCCTGTTCCTCTACCTGCTCGGAACATTTTCCGCAGCGTTAGCGGCCGTTGTCTTCAGCTTCGCCTTCCCATCGACACTGCATCTTTCCAGCAGCGCCAGCGATATCGTACCGCCGTCCGGCATTATTGAAGTGATGCGTGGCCTGCTAATGAGCATGGTTTCTAACCCAATTGATGCACTGCTTAACGCCAACTACATCGGCATCCTGGTTTGGGCCGTCGGTCTGGGCTTTGCGCTGCGTCACGGTAATGAAACGACCAAAAATCTGGTCAACGATATGTCCAACGCTGTTACCTTTATGGTGAAGCTGGTGATTCGTTTCGCGCCGATCGGTATCTTCGGCCTGGTCTCCTCCACGCTGGCAACCACCGGTTTCGCCACGCTTTGGGGCTACGCACATCTGCTGACCGTGCTGGTAGGCTGTATGCTGCTGGTAGCGTTGGTGGTCAACCCGCTGCTGGTATTCTGGAAAATTCGCCGCAACCCATATCCGTTAGTGCTGGCCTGTCTGCGTGAAAGCGGCGTGTACGCCTTCTTTACCCGCAGCTCCGCGGCAAACATTCCGGTGAATATGGCGCTGTGTGAGAAGCTGAACCTGGATCGTGATACCTATTCGGTGTCTATCCCGCTGGGAGCCACCATCAATATGGCAGGCGCGGCGATCACCATTACCGTGTTGACGCTGGCGGCGGTCAATACGTTGGGTATTCCGGTCGATTTACCGACGGCGCTGTTACTGAGCGTGGTGGCTTCGCTGTGCGCCTGCGGCGCATCGGGCGTGGCGGGGGGTTCTCTGCTGCTGATCCCACTGGCATGTAATATGTTCGGTATCCCGAATGACATCGCCATGCAGGTCGTTGCCGTTGGCTTTATCATCGGCGTATTGCAGGATTCCTGTGAAACGGCGCTGAACTCTTCTACAGACGTCCTGTTTACCGCTGCGGCCTGCCAGGCTGAAGACGAACGTCTGGCAAATAACGCCCTGCGCGGCTAATCTCTGCCCCTCTGTCACCGGACGGAGGGGTTCTCTTCTTGTACGCTTTTTTCAATTTTGAATGGATCAATTCCGCGTTTTTGCATCCGCCGGAAGCGAATAATGTTCAGGCCGTTCATCACCAGAAAACTACCTTCGATCATCGTCCCACCAATCGATCCCAACCAGAAATTATGGATAACCCAACAGGCGGTTGCGCACCACATTACGCAGCGCACGGTCAGCCCCTGGCAGCGAAACAGCGCCCAAGTGCTGGCCAGCGTGCCAATAATCGGCAACAGCTCCATCGCATGCTGTAATTTCGCCAGCCCGAGAACCAGGGTGAGGATAATAAAAACGGTCATTACCCATAGTTTGCGGGTATGCATCGAGACGAGTGTGCGGATGGTGTTTAGCTCTGCACTCATTCCCGCAGGCCAGGCGCCCATCAGAAAAAAATGCACGCCAATGGTGGCGCTGTAGACGGCAAGTTGCAGCCGGAACCGGCGCTCATCTCGATTGAAAAAGGTGGTAATGCCGATCAAAAAGGCGATGACACCTACGCCCTGGGCCAGCCAATACGCGGTCATGGGAGATCCTTGTGAGGAAACGCAAAAACAAACGGCGCCCCATATTATGAAACGCCGTTTTTAAAATCCACTCCATTTCGATTACCCAATAGATTTCGTGCTACCGCAAGGCGGTAAGTTCAGACATCCCCGGGAGCTTACTGGAGTAAGTGACCGGGGTGAATGGACGCAGCCAACGCGGCTGTCACGCGAAAGATGAAGGGTAATTACAATGTTACGCCGCTTTTGAAAATAGCCAGTTCCCGGAAATCGTTGCGCTCGTTGCAGGTTTGCTTGCCATTGGCGAACTCAACGATCGTATCGACAAACTCGCTCAGCAGCTGAGGCATCGCTTTACCGTGGATCAGCTGTCCGGCGTCAAAATCGATCCAATGTTTTTTCTTGGCCGCCAGCTCGCTGTTGGTCGCAATTTTCACCGTCGGCACAAAACCGCCGTACGGCGTACCGCGGCCGGTGCTGAACAGCACCATATGACAGCCCGCGCCCGCGAGGGCACTGGTAGCAACCGCATCGTTACCCGGCGCGCTCAGTAAGTTCAGGCCGTGTGTCTTCAGGCGTTCGCCGTAGCGCAGTACATCCACCACCTGGCTGGAGCCCGCTTTTTGCGTGCAGCCCAGAGATTTATCTTCCAGCGTGGTGATCCCGCCCGCTTTGTTGCCCGGCGATGGATTCTCGTAAATCGGCTGGTCGTGAGCAATGAAGTACTGCTTAAAGTCATTGACCATGGTCACCAGCTTGCCGAAGGTTTCTTCGTCACGGCAGTGGTCCATCAGCAGCTGCTCGGCACCGAACATTTCCGGTACTTCAGTCAGCACGGTGGTGCCGCCGTTGGCAATCACGTAGTCGGAAAAACGCCCCAGCATCGGGTTGGCGGTAATACCGGACAGGCCGTCAGAGCCGCCGCATTCCAGACCAAACTTCAGCTCGCCCAGCTTACCCGGCTCACGCTTATCGTTACGCATCACGTTGTACAACTGATGGAGATGTTCAATCCCCGCTTCCACTTCGTCTTCCTGATGTTGGCAGACCATAAAGTGAACACGCTCAGGATCGTACTCGCCTAAGGTTTCGCGGAAGGCATCAACCTGGTTGTTTTCACAGCCCAGGCCGACCACCAGCACCGCTCCCGCATTCGGGTGGCGCACCATATTTTGCAGCATGGTACGGGTGTTGATGTGGTCGTCACCCAGCTGTGAACAGCCGTAGGTGTGACTGAAAAGATGCACGCCGTCGATACCCTCGGCGTCGTTGGTCTCTTTCAGAAAGCGGTTCTGCATCTGACGCGCCATAGCGTTGACGCAGCCGACCGTCGGCAGGATCCACAGTTCGTTGCGCACGCCGACCTCGCCGTTGGCGCGACGGTAGATCTGCACGTCGCGATCGGCGGGTTGAACAAGCTCTGCCTGAAAATCAGGGTGGTAGCTATACGTGTCCAGGTCGCTCAGATTCGTGCGCGTGTTGTGAGCATGAATATGCTCACCCGCCGCCACGTCCACCAACGTATGACCGATTGGCAAACCGTATTTAATGACGTTTTCGCCTTGCGCAATATCGCATAAAGCGAATTTATGGCCACGAGAAACCGCTTGGCGCAGGATTACCGCTTGCCCATCAACGGTGACTTCGGTTCCTTCAGCCAAATCAGCGAGCGCTACCGCGACGTTATCCAGCGTATGGATCTTGATGTATTGCATACCTTCACCCAGGCCTTAGTTCAGTTCAATGGCGAAATAATCACGCGCATTGTTGAAGCAAATATTTCTGACCATTTCACCCAACAGCTGGATATCTGCCGGCGCTTCACCTGCAGCAACCCAACGGCCAATCATCTGGCACAGGATGCGACGGAAGTATTCATGGCGCGTGTATGACAGGAAGCTACGGCTATCGGTCAGCATGCCGACGAAACGGCTCAGCAGACCGAGCTGGGCCAGTTGCGTCATCTGACGTTCCATACCGTCTTTCTGATCGTTGAACCACCAGCCGGAACCGAACTGCATCTTGCCCGGCATACCTTCGCCCTGGAAGTTGCCGATCATGGTGCCCAGCACTTCGTTATCGCGCGGGTTCAGGCAGTAGAGAATG
>ERZ1673730.209-NODE-209-length-92565-cov-15.748352_pt1 | contig 92565 bp, 80 predicted proteins | sample MGYA00580200_ERZ1673730 | MGnify/ENA primary metagenome ERZ1673730 (study PRJEB41218, sample SAMN15661761) | gut metagenome | host: Homo sapiens | place: Canada: London | collected 2015-08-20/2019-03-30 | study: EMG produced TPA metagenomics assembly of...
CCGATGCTGCACAAGCGCACTTTGCCAAACTGCTGGCAAATCAGGAAGAAGGGACACAAATCCGCGTATTTGTGATTAATCCCGGCACGCCTAACGCTGAATGCGGCGTTTCTTATTGTCCGCCGGACGCCGTGGAAGCAACCGACACCGCCATTAAATTTGACCTGCTGACCGCATATGTTGATGAACTGAGCGCACCGTATCTGGAAGATGCAGAAATCGATTTCGTTACCGACCAGTTAGGCTCCCAGCTGACCCTGAAAGCACCAAACGCCAAAATGCGTAAAGTTGCCGATGATGCGCCGCTGATGGAACGCGTGGAGTACATGCTGCAATCGCAGATCAACCCACAGCTGGCAGGTCACGGTGGTCGCGTCTCTCTGATGGAAATCACCGATGAAGGCTACGCTATTCTGCAGTTTGGCGGCGGATGTAACGGCTGTTCAATGGTGGATGTAACGCTGAAAGAAGGTATCGAGAAGCAGCTGCTGGCTGAATTCCCTGAACTGAAAGGCGTTCGCGATTTAACCGAACACCAGCGCGGCGAGCACTCTTACTACTAACGCCTCAACCTGTAGAGTTTCCGTAGGCCCGTTAAGACGCATCCGCGCCGCCATCGGGCATTGATGCCGGATGGCAGCGTAATCGCGTTATCCGGCCTACAACCTTGCATTTCTCCGCATATTTCCTGCAACAATCCCCCTCATAATTTGACCAGCCTCTCATAATTTAAATTTTGCCTGCCCAGGTGATTTTCAAGCGCCGTATGTTACCCGTATCATTCGCATCAGCACCTAACACACACATAACAGCCAGCTAAACTGATTAGTTTTGAAGGCAACCAGCATTGGTGCTGAGAATGCTCTGTTCCCGGTCGGGACAATCGGAATTTGTCATCTAAACACTGACGTTACCCATAACAAAGTAAAGGCCAGGTAAATCATGCCATTAGTCATCGTTGCTATCGGTGTAATCTTGTTACTCCTCCTGATGATCCGTTTCAAAATGAACGGTTTCATCGCTCTCGTCCTGGTGGCGCTTGCTGTCGGATTGATGCAAGGGATGCCACTGGATAAAGTCATCGGTTCGATTAAAGCCGGCGTCGGCGGAACCCTTGGCAGCCTCGCCCTGATTATGGGTTTTGGCGCCATGCTGGGCAAAATGCTGGCGGACTGCGGCGGCGCACAGCGCATCGCAACCACCCTGATTGCTAAATTCGGCAAAAAACATATTCAGTGGGCGGTGGTATTAACCGGCTTCACCGTCGGTTTTGCCCTGTTCTACGAAGTCGGCTTCGTGCTGATGCTGCCGCTGGTGTTCACCATCGCCGCTGCTGCCAACATCCCGCTGCTGTATGTTGGCGTGCCGATGGCTGCTGCGCTGTCCGTAACTCACGGCTTCCTGCCGCCGCACCCAGGTCCGACCGCTATTGCCACCATTTTCCACGCAGATATGGGTAAAACCCTGCTGTTTGGTACGATTCTGGCAATCCCGACCGTTATTCTCGCCGGTCCGGTGTACGCTCGCTTCCTGAAAGGTATCGATAAGCCAATCCCGGAAGGTCTGTACAGCGCGAAAACGTTTACCGAAGAAGAGATGCCTGGCTTTGGCGTCAGCGTCTGGACCTCTCTGGTACCGGTTATCCTGATGGCGATGCGCGCCGTGGCGGAGATGATTCTGCCAAAAGGCCACGCTTTCCTGACGGTGGCAGAATTCCTGGGTGACCCGGTCATGGCAACGCTTATCGCGGTGCTGATTGCGATGTTCACTTTTGGTCTGAACCGTGGACGTTCGATGGATCAGATCAACGACACGCTGGTGTCCTCCATCAAAATCATCGCGATGATGCTATTGATCATCGGTGGTGGCGGTGCCTTCAAACAGGTCCTGGTGGATAGCGGCGTGGACAAGTACATCGCGTCAATGATGCACGGTTCAAACGTTTCTCCGCTGCTGATGGCATGGTCTATCGCTGCGGTACTGCGTATCGCACTGGGCTCCGCAACCGTTGCGGCGATCACCGCTGGTGGGATTGTGGCACCGCTGATTGCAACGACCGGCGTAAGCCCTGAGCTAATGGTTATTGCGGTTGGTTCCGGTTCCGTCATTTTCTCCCACGTGAACGATCCGGGCTTCTGGCTGTTCAAGGAGTACTTCAACTTGACCATCGGTGAAACCATCAAGTCATGGTCAATGCTGGAAACCATTATCTCCGTCTGCGGTCTGGTAGGGTGTCTGCTGCTGGGTATGGTGGTCTGATAAAACTGTGCCGGGTAGCGCTTCGCTTACCCGGCCTACCTGCTATCACCCTAATAAAGCCGGGGAAATCCCCGGCTTTTTTACTTCTTCTTCGCGGCCGCTTTTCGGCGCTTATCCAAATCCTTAATCAGCTTGTTCACACCGTCATCGGCAAACATCTGCTCCAGCGTGGCGGTGAGCTTACGCCGCCAGTTTTTGTACTGGTCGCTGGTCCCCGGAATATTGACCGGCTCAGCCATATCCAGCCAGTCTTCCGGTTGCAGGCCCAACAGCGCACTGTTGCTGTCAGCGATGTAGCGTTGCATGCCGCGATTAAGAATCGGCGTCATCGACATCAGTGACGCCTTGTGGCCAGCACGTTTTGGCAGGCACCCGTATTTGTGCAGCGCGTCCAGCAGCCCCTGTTTCGCCAGTTCTCTGTCCTGATACAACCCACGCAACACGACTTCATCCGGATACAGACCCAGTGCCTTACCCAGCGTCAGATCGCCGCTATCCCAATAACCTTTAAGCGTAGGAAGGTCATGCGTCGCCGCGACTGCCATTGATTGTTCCGGGTACGCTTTCGGCGCGCGGAAATTTTTCTCATGGTCATTCTCAAAATAAAGCACTTTGTAGGAGTACACGCCGCTATCACGCAGCTTGCTGACGATCTCTACCGGCACAGTCCCCAGATCTTCACCAATTACCATGCAGTGATGACGTTTACTTTCCAGCGCCAGAATTGAAAGCAGATCGTCGACCGGATAATGCACGTAGGCGCCGTGATCGGCAGTTTCACCGTAAGGGATCCACCACAGACGCAGCATCGACATAACATGGTCGATACGCAACGCACCGCAGTTCTGCATATTGGCACGCAGCAGTTCGATAAACGGTTCGTAAGCGCGTGCCGTGATGATATGCGGATCCATCGGCGGCAATCCCCAGTTTTGCCCGAGCGGACCGAGAATATCCGGCGGTGCGCCAACCGAGGCTTTCAGGCAATACAACTCGCGGTCGCACCAGGTTTCCGCCCCGCCTTCGGCCACGCCGACGGCCAGATCGCGATATAATCCAATCGGCATCGCAAAGCCCTGGCTGGTTTTCCAGCAATCAGCAAACTGGGTATACGCCAGCCACTGCAACCACAGGTAGAAATCCACTTCATCACGATGCTCTTCGCAAAAGCGTTTTACCTCTGGCGAATCCACCGACTGGAAAGCTTGCGGCCACACCGGCCAGCCCCAGCGCAGTGCGTCCTCTTTCACCTGATGCGCATGCAGCGCGTCAAAGGCCGCCTGCCAGTACAGGCTATCCCCTTCCTGAATCACAAACTGACGAAATGCCGCCATCTGCTCATCGTCACGTGCAGAGAAGCTTTTCCACGCCATACGCAGCGCTGTCATCTTCAATGCGGTAACGGCAGAATAATCAACCCACTCGGTATCACGCGCGCGTTGCAGAGCTTGCTGAGTCGCGGGTTTCTGCCACCAGGCCTGCGCCTCTTTACTCAGGCGAAAATCGTCTACTGCGTTCACATCTATATAAATAACGTTCAGCCAGCGGCGTGACGACGGGCTGTACGGACTGGCACTCTCCGGGTTCGCCGGATACAGCGCGTGAATCGGATTCAGGCCGATAAACGCGCCGCCGCGTTGCGCCACATCCACCAGCATGGCACGGAGATCGCCAAAGTCGCCAATCCCCCAGTTTTTTTCTGAACGCAGGGTATAGAGCTGAACGCATGCGCCCCACAGCTTCTGCCCGGCTAACAGAGCCTGCGGCTCATAGCAGCGTTTCGGCGCGACGATGATGCGGCAATGGGTACGCAACTCCCCCTGGGTGAGGGTAAGCGTGTGATACCCTTCCGGCAGCTTCGCCGGAAGGTTGAACGATTTACCGCCGACGGCATGCCCTTTGTGCTGCACGCCCTCTTCGGTGGTCAGCAGCCAGGTAAACTCTCCGCGTCCCTCAACTGCCAGCGGCATTTTCTTACCCGCGGTATAAACCATGACATTCGGCACCGGGGTCACCGCCACCTGAGCGGTGGCGGTGGAGCGATGCATAGCGTCAAGCAAACGCCGCTTGGTTTCGACGCCAATAGACTGCGGTTTACCGTGGGCATTAATGTAATTGGGGCTGATCCCCGCCGCCAACGCGGCATTATCCAGACGTTTGCTTTCCATCGCGATTCCTTAACGTTTCGCCTGCCAGATACGAGTCTGATAATCGCGGATGGAGCGATCCGAACTGAACATGCCGCAACGCGCGGTATTCAGAATCGCCGCCCGGGTCCAGGCTTCCTGGTCACGATACAACACGTCAACCTGCTTCTGGGCTTCAACGTAGGCCGCGAAGTCCGCCATTACCAGATACGGGTCACCGCCCTGCTTGCCGATACTGTGCAGCATCTGGTCGAAGGCATGTTTATCGCCGTCGCTGTACTTCCCGCTTTCCAGCTCTTTCAGAACAGCATCCAGCACTTTATCTTTCTTACGCCATTTCACCGGGTCGTAACCTTTGGCCTTGAGCGCCTTCACCTCTTCCACGGTATGACCAAAGATAAAGATATTCTCGTCACCTACCTTCTCGGCGATTTCGACGTTTGCGCCATCCAGCGTACCGACGGTTAACGCACCGTTCAGCGCCAGCTTCATGTTACCGGTGCCGGAAGCCTCTTTCCCTGCGGTGGAGATTTGCTCAGAGATATCCGCCGCTGGGATCAACATTTCCGCCGCCGAGACACAATAATCCGGCAGGAATACGACCTTCAGCTTGTCGCCCACTTGCGGGTCGTTATTGATGGTTTCTGCAACCTTGTTAATGGCGAAGATGATATTTTTCGCCAGGTAGTAACCCGGAGCGGCTTTCGCGCCAAACAGGAATACGCGCGGCACGCGATCGGCCTGCGGGTTCTCACGGATTTCTTTGTATAACGCCAGAATATGCAGCAAGTTGAGGTGCTGACGCTTGTACTCATGCAGGCGTTTAATCTGAATATCAAAGAGAGCGTTAGTCGTTATCTCAATACCGGTACGCGCTTTAATAAACTTCACCAGACGCACTTTGTTCGCCAGCTTGATGTCACGATACTGCTGACGAAACTTCGCGTCGTCGGCGTATTTTTCCAGGTTAATCAACTGATCAAGGTCGTTGGCCCACTCTTTTTTCAGCGATTTATCCAGCAGCGCGGCAAGCGCCGGGTTGCACTGCTTAATCCAGCGACGCGGAGTAATCCCGTTAGTGACGTTATGGAATTTGTTCGGCCAGAGCTGATGATATTCCGGGAACAGATCCTTCACCACCAAATCGGAGTGCAGCGCCGCCACGCCGTTAACCGCAAAGCCGCTGACCACGCACATGTTGGCCATACGCACCTGTTTGTTGTGCACCACCGCCAGCTTCGCCCAAACTTCAGCGTCACCCGGCCAGGTTTTATCGACCAGCTTCTTAAAGCGGTCGTTAATCTCTTTGATGATTTGCATATGGCGCGGCAGTAGTGCTTTCACCAGCTTCTCGTCCCAGCACTCCAGCGCCTCTGGCATCAAAGTGTGGTTGGTATAAGCAAAGGTCTTACTGGTAATAGCCCACGCATCGTCCCAGCTCATCTGGTGCTCATCAATCAGTACACGCAGTAGCTCAGGGATGGCGATGGTCGGGTGAGTATCGTTGAGCTGAATCACCTCAAAATCAGCCAGCTCATGCAGTTTACGCCCTGCCAGATGATGGCGGCGCAGAATGTCAGCTACGGAGCAAGCGCACTGGAAGTATTGCTGCATCAGGCGCAGCTTTTTACCCGCGGTGTGGTTGTCGTTCGGGTACAGCACTTTGGTCAGTTTTTCAGCGTCGATGCCCTGCTGCTCTGCGCGCAGGAAATCGCCGTCATTAAATTTGGTCAGGTTAAACGGATGCGCGTGGCTGGCCTGCCACAGACGCAGCGGTTGCGCCACGCCGTTACGGTAGCCGAGAACCGGTAGATCCCAGGCCTGGCCGGTGATAACAAACCCCGGCTCCCAGTGCCCTTCTTTGGTGACCTTGCCGCCAATCCCTACTTGCACATCCAGTGCCTCGTTGTGACGGAACCACGGATAGCTGCCGCGATGCCAGTCATCCGGGGCTTCCATCTGCTGCCCATCGGCAAATGACTGACGGAACAGGCCGTACTGGTAGTTGAGACCATAGCCCGTCGCCGATTGACCGACTGTCGCCATCGAATCAAGGAAGCAGGCCGCCAGGCGCCCCAATCCACCGTTACCCAGCGCCGGGTCGATCTCTTCTTCCAGCAGGTCGGTCAGGTTGACGTCATGCGCTTTCAGCTCATCGCTCACCGCCTGATACCAGCCGAGATTGAGTAAGTTGTTGCCGGTCAGACGGCCAATCAAAAACTCCATCGAGATGTAGTTAACATGGCGCTGATTTTTTGCCGGTTTCGCCGCAGGCTGGGCGCAGAGTAACTCAGCCAACGCCCCACTCACTGCCTGCCACCACTGGCGCGACGTCATTTCTTGAGCCGACAGTAAACCGAAGCGCTGCCACTGACGCGTCAGGGCAGCCTGAAATTGATCTTTGTTGAAAGTAGGCTGTGACATAGGGGTTCCAGATCCTTAGGTAATAAAACAACGTTATCGCTAGTTTGCCAGGCTCGTTGTTGACCTTCCTCATCCTGGCACGGATTAGGCAGGGAGGAGGAGCGGGGATGAGCATAAAAGTGTGATCGCTGCCACTTAAAGGGGGTGTTATCGCCCGTAAATTCGCGTAAGCCCGGCATAACGCCCCTGTAATGCCCAACGGACGACGCATTAATAACAAGAGATAAATCGACAATATCAAATAGAGGGGTGACGATGGGAAACAATCTGTAAACAGAGAAATAGTTTCTAACCTGAAATATCCAAGGTGGATAAGATAATTCACATAAAACTTTTAAGTCGGCCACAAAATTCGGCTCTTTACATTAAGCAACTGAGTAACCTTATAAAAAGGGAGGTATTTTTCGGCTCAGCCAAAATACCGACGGATCCAGTCGCCACGCCTGTTGTGACTCTTTAAAGCAATTAATGTAATAGATGTATAGATTTGTGACATAGTGCAAAATCAGACACACAAAAAGTCCGCTTAGCTTGCATAAAACACTAATCTGGCCGACCTTATATCTATTAATTACGAAGCGCAAAAAAAATCATTTTTCCCCATTTTCACACAGTGAAGTGACTAACTTATGTTGATTCCGTCTAAATTAAGTCGTCCGGTTCGACTCGACCATACGGTGGTTCGTGAGCGCCTGTTGGCTAAACTTTCCGGCGCGAACAATTTCAGGCTTGCCCTGATAACAAGTCCTGCTGGTTATGGAAAAACGACGTTGGTTTCACAATGGGCAGCGGGGAAGAACGACTTAGGCTGGTACTCTCTGGATGAAGGCGATAATCAGCAAGAGCGCTTTGCCAGCTATCTGATCGCCGCTATCCAACAGGCAACCGGTGGGCACTGCACCACCAGCGAAACAATGGTGCAAAAGCGCCAATACGCCAGCCTGACGTCACTGTTTGCGCAGCTATTTATTGAACTGGCCGAGTGGCATCGCCCGCTCTACCTGGTAGTGGATGATTATCATCTCATCTCCAATCCGGCAATTCACGAAGCGATGCGTTTCTTCCTGCGTCATCAGCCTGAGAACCTCACGCTGGTCGTGCTGTCGCGTAACCTGCCGCAGTTGGGTATTGCCAACCTGCGAGTACGCGATCAGTTGCTGGAGATAGGTAGCCAACAGCTGGCGTTTAACCACCAGGAAGCCAAACAATTTTTCGATCGACGTTTGTCCTCGCCTATCGAAGCGGCAGAAAGCAGCCGGATGTGCGATGACGTTGCTGGCTGGGCCACGGCGTTACAGCTGATTGCCCTCTCCGCCCGCCAGAACAACCACTCTGCACACCAGTCCGCACGCCGCCTCGCCGGGATCAACGCCAGCCATCTGTCCGATTATCTGGTTGATGAAGTGCTGGACAGCGTCGACCTCGGCACTCGTCATTTCCTGCTGAAAAGCGCCATTCTGCGCTCAATGAACGACGCACTGATCGTCCGGGTCACCGGGGAAGAAAACGGCCAGATGCGGCTGGAGGAGATTGAGCGCCAGGGATTATTCTTGCAGCGGATGGATGACGTCGGTGAGTGGTTCAGCTACCACCCGCTGTTTGGCAGCTTTTTACGCCAGCGCTGTCAGTGGGAGCTGGCAAGCGAACTGCCCGAAATACACCGCGCCGCCGCTGAAAGCTGGATGGCGCAAGGCTTCCCCAGCGAAGCTATCCACCACGCGCTGGCGGCCGGCGACGCCCATATGCTGCGCGATATCCTGCTTAACCATGCGTGGGGACTGTTTAACCACAGCGAACTGACATTACTGGAAGAGTCGCTGAAAGCCCTGCCGTGGGAAAGTCTGCTGGAAAATCCGCGTCTGGTTCTGCTGCAAGCCTGGCTGATGCAAAGCCAGCACCGCTACGGCGAGGTTAATACCCTGCTGGCACGCGCTGAGCAGGAAATGAAAGGCGACATGGAACCGACGCTGCACGCCGAATTTAACGCCCTGCGTGCGCAGGTCGCGATTAACGACGGCAATCCTGACGAAGCCGAGCGCCTGGCAAAGCTGGCGCTGGATGAGTTACCCATCGCCTGGTTCTATAGCCGTATCGTCGCCACCTCGGTACATGGTGAAGTCCTGCACTGTAAGGGCGATCTCACGCGTTCTCTGGCGTTGATGCAGCAAACCGAGCAAATGGCGCGCCACCATGACGTCTGGCATTACGCACTGTGGAGTTTAATTCAGCAAAGTGAAATTTTGTTTGCCCAGGGCTTTTTACAGGCCGCCTGGGAGACTCAGGAAAAAGCGTTTCAGTTGATCAAAGAGCAGCATCTGGAACAGTTGCCGATGCACGAGTTCCTGGTGCGTATTCGCGCGCAGCTGCTGTGGGCATGGGCGCGCCTGGACGAATCGGAAGCGTCTGCCCGCGCGGGTATTGAACTGCTTTCCACATTCCAGCCGCAGCAACAGCTACAGTGCCTGGCGCTGCTGATTCAATGTTCGCTGGCCCGGGGGGATCTGGATAATGCGCGTAGCCTGCTCAACCGCCTGGAAAACCTGCTGGGTAACGGTCACTATCACAGTGACTGGATCTCGAACGCCGATAAGGTACGGGTGATTTACTGGCAAATGGTGGGCGACAAAAACTCGGCCGCCAACTGGCTGCGCCACACGCCGAAACCGGAATTCGCCAATAACCACTTCCTGCAAAGCCAGTGGCGCAACATCGCCCGCGCGCAGATCCTGCTGGGCGAGTTTGAACCGGCTGAGATTGTGCTGGAAGAGTTGAATGAAAATGCGCGCAATCTGCGCCTGATGAGCGATCTGAACCGTAACCTGCTGCTGCTTAATCAGCTCTACTGGCAGGCAGGGCGCAAAAATGACGCACAGCGTGTGTTACTCGACGCGCTGCAGCTGGCGAACCGCACCGGATTTATCAGTCACTTTGTCATTGAAGGTGAGGCCATGGCGCAGCAACTGCGTCAGCTGATTCAGCTCAATACCTTACCGGAACTCGATCAGCACCGCGCCCAGCGTATTTTGCGTGAGATTAACCAGCATCACCGCCATAAATTCGCCCACTTCGATGAAGGGTTCGTTGAGCGTCTGCTTACTCACCCGGAAGTACCGGAGCTTATCCGCACCAGCCCGCTGACCCAGCGCGAATGGCAGGTTCTGGGGCTGATTTATTCGGGCTACAGCAACGAGCAGATCGCCGGAGAATTGGCCGTCGCGGCAACGACCATCAAGACGCACATCCGCAATTTGTATCAAAAACTCGGCGTCGCACACCGCCAGGATGCGGTGCAACATGCGCAGAAACTGCTGAAAATGATGGGGTATGGGGTTTAGTTAATGCCTGATACGCTACGCTTATCAGGCCTGGAATTAACTTAGCACAGCTCTAACTGAATATGATGGTCCGCAATAACCTGCATCACGCCAGCTGGCGGTAGCGTGTCGGTATACACCGCATCCACCATGCTGATACTGCCCATATTCACCATCGCGTTACGCCCAAACTTCGAGTGATCCACCACCAGCATCACATGCCGTGAATTCTCAATAATCGCGCGCTTGGTGCGAACTTCGTGATAATCAAACTCCAGCAGGGAGCCATCGCTATCGATACCGCTAATCCCTAAGATGCCGAAGTCCAGGCGGAACTGAGAAATAAAGTCGAGGGTCGCTTCGCCCATAATACCGCCGTCGCGGCTACGCAGTTCGCCACCGGCGAGTATGATGCGGAAATCCTCTTTCGCCATCAGCGTATTCGCCACATTGAGGTTGTTGGTCACAATGCGTAAATTGCTGTGATTGAGCAGTGCGTGAGCCACCGCTTCCGGCGTAGTGCCGATATCAATGAACAACGTAGAACCGTTCGGGATCTGCGTGGCAACTTTGCGGGCAATGCGCTCTTTTTCCGCCGTCTGCGTCGCTTTACGGTCATGCCACGGGGTGTTGACCGAGCTGGAGGGCAGCGCCGCGCCACCGTGATGGCGCAAAATCATGTTCTGATCGGCCAGATCGTTAAGATCGCGGCGAATCGTCTGCGGACTGACGGAGAAATGCTCCACCAGCTCCTCAGTACTGACGTATCCTTGTTTCTTTACCAGCTCGATGATCGCGTCATGTCGTTGTGTTTGCTTCATTATTGTTCCCTGAAATTACGTTCGTTTTCGTACATTCATAGTATCGGCAAACGCCATTGCCAGACCCACGGCCAGCCCGGCGATATGTGCGCCGTTCGCCATCGACATGCCGAACACATCAAACCAGCCGGCAACAATCCAGATCAAAGCAAAGATAATCAAACCACGCTGCAGGAAAATACCACTTTGTGGATCGCGCTCGCCGCGCAACCACACATAACCCATCAGCGCATATACCACGCCAGACAGCCCACCAAACCACGGACCGCTAAATTTCTGCTGAACGTAGCCGCTTAGCAGGGCGCTGATCACGGTAATTACAATCAGTTTTCCGCTGCCCAGACGCTTTTCTACCGCACCGCCGAGATACCACCACCACAGCAGGTTGAACAGAATATGCATCAGCGAGAAGTGCATAAAAGCGTGGGTGAAATAACGCCAGAATTCAAATTTCAGCGAAGGGTCAAACGGCCATGCCAGCCAGAGCATCACGGTCTGGTCGCCCAGCGTGTTCATCGCGATAAACACCAGCACACACGCTGCCATCACCACCCAGGTTACCGGGCCTGCGCGTTCGCGCAATGTTGCCAGGAACGGATAACGCTGATAGCGCAGACCGCTGTCGGTATGACCCGACTGCCAGCTTGCCGCGAGGTAACGCGGATCGCCTGGATTCTCCAGAAACCGCGCCAGCTCAGCATGCACGCGCTCAGCCTGGGACTCATCCGCCAGCCAGACATCCGTTTGCTGATGTTGTTGAATCGTCAGGATAACGCCCTGTGTCGCCATATAATCAACAAATGCCTGCGCCACGCGGGGGTTAGCAAAAGAGGTAATCATCAACATGGTTGCTGTCGCTTATTCCACACAAAAGAGGACAGTATATATACCCTTCTTACTTCGAGCTGCATCTTTGTTGGCTTTCCTCACTCACTCCGGTCACATACTGTTCGTACGCGCCCGGAGATTTGCTGCGTCGCCGTCGCGATGCAACTCGAATTAATTTGGGTATAGTCTTACGAACCGTATGCCACTTCTGCCGGAAAATGTCGATGCCAGGCGTCGAAGCCGCCGTCAACACTGTAAACCGCGTCATAGCCCTGCTGAAGAAGATATTGCGCCGCGCCTTTACTGCTGTTGCCGTGATAACACATTACTAACACGGCGGTGTCGAAATCATGCTCGCGCATAAATGACCCCAGCGTGTCGTTCGTCAGATGAAACGCCTGCGGGGCGTGACCCATCGCATAGCTTTGCGGGTCGCGGATATCCACTAACACCGCGGCCCCCTGGTGCAGCTTCTGATGCGCTTCTTCGACATTAATACATTCAAACTGATCCATTGCTCTCTCTTCTTTATATTGCAGGTGACGCTTTTCAGACATGTTACTTCTTAGTGTACGTCCCGACGGCAGTTAAACGCCATAATGTTATATGTATCACTGTAAATTGTTTATCCGATGTTACCAATGGCGCGATTCTTTGCTATTATGCTCGATAACGAACATTAATGAGCTATAACGAAAGTGCGAGAGGCCAGCATGGAAACCAAAGATCTGATTGTGATAGGTGGAGGCATCAACGGTGCCGGTATCGCGGCAGATGCCGCTGGACGCGGTTTATCCGTGCTGATGCTGGAAGCGCAGGATTTAGCCTGTGCCACCTCTTCCGCTAGCTCCAAACTCATCCACGGTGGCCTGCGCTACCTGGAACACTACGAATTTCGCCTGGTGAGCGAAGCGCTGGCCGAACGTGAGGTGTTGTTGAAAATGGCACCGCATATCGCCTTCCCGATGCGCTTTCGTCTGCCCCATCGCCCGCACCTGCGTCCAGCGTGGATGATCCGCATTGGTCTGTTTATGTACGATCATCTGGGCAAACGCACCAGTTTGCCGAGTTCGACCGGTTTGCGTTTTGGCGCAGATTCCGTAATGAAACCTGAGATTGTGCGCGGTTTCGAATATTCTGACTGCTGGGTAGACGATGCGCGGCTGGTTTTGGCAAACGCCCAAATGGTCGTACGCAAAGGCGGAGAGGTGTTAACCCGCACTCGCGCTACCTCCGCTCGCCGTGAAAACGGTTTGTGGATTGTTGAAGCTGAAGATATCGATACCGGTAAAAAGCACACCTGGCAGGCGCGTGGTCTGGTCAATGCCACCGGCCCATGGGTGAAAGAGTTCTTCGACGACGGCATGCATCTGCCATCGCCGTACGGTATTCGTCTGATTAAAGGCAGCCACATCGTGGTGCCGCGCGTCCATACCCAGAAGCAAGCTTATATTCTGCAAAACGAAGATAAACGTATTGTGTTTGTCATCCCATGGATGGACGAATTCTCGATCATCGGGACGACTGACGTCGAATACAAAGGCGATCCGAAAGCGGTAAAAATTGATGAGAGTGAAATCAACTACCTGCTGAAGGTCTACAACGCGCACTTTAAGAAACAACTGGGCCGTGACGATATCGTCTGGACCTACTCGGGTGTACGCCCGCTGTGCGATGACGAGTCCGACTCGCCGCAGGCTATCACCCGTGATTACACGCTGGATATCCACGATGAAAACGGCAAAGCGCCGCTGCTGTCGGTCTTTGGCGGTAAGCTGACGACCTACCGTAAGCTGGCCGAACACGCGATGGAAAAACTGGCGTCGTACTATCAGGGAATCGGTCCGGCGTGGACAAAAGATTGCATTCTGCCAGGCGGTGACATCGGCGGCGATCGTGAAGATTACGCGGCCAAACTGCGCCGTCGCTACCCGTTCCTGACCGAGTCGCTGGCGCGCCATTATTCGCGCACCTACGGCAGTAACACCGAATGGATTATCGGGGAAGCCACCTCGCTTGCCGAGTTAGGTGAAGACTTCGGCCATGAGTTCTATGAGGCCGAGCTGAAATATCTGGTCGATCACGAATGGGTGCGCCGTGCGGAAGATGCGCTGTGGCGTCGCACGAAAGAAGGTATGTGGCTGAACGCTGAACAGCAGTCGCGCATGACCCAGTGGCTGGTGGAGTACATTGAGAAACAGCAGCTGTCGCTGGCGTCTTAAGACACTCGATATAAAACTGTAGGCCCGGTAAGCGTCAGCGCTACCGGGCCTTTTGCCGGATGGCGGCTAACGCCTTATCCATCCGGCCTACAGATCGTCCTGCCCTTGTTACAACCGCACCGAGTCGATATGCCAGATGTTTTCGGCGTACTCTTTGATCGTCCTGTCCGACGAGAAGTAGCCCATGTTGGCGATATTAATCATCGACTTGGTGGTCCACTCTTCCGGGTGGCGATACAGTTCGTCAACCTTATCCTGGCAGTCAACGTAGCTGCGATAATCCGCCAGAACCTGATAGTGGTCGCCAAAGTTGATCAGCGAGTCAACCAGGTCACGATAGCGCCCCGGCTCCTCAGGGCTGAATACACCGCTGCCAATCTGCGTCAGCACCTGGTGCAGCTCTTCGTCTTTCTCGTAATACTCACGCGGCTTGTAGCCCTGGCTGCGTAAGGCTTCGACCTCTTCCGCCGTATTACCAAAGATAAAGATATTTTCTGCGCCCACATGCTCCAGCATCTCGACGTTGGCACCGTCCAGCGTCCCAATGGTCAGCGCGCCGTTGAGGGCAAACTTCATATTACTGGTACCAGAGGCTTCGGTCCCGGCCAGCGAAATCTGCTCAGACAGGTCGGCAGCAGGAATAATCACCTGCGCCAGGCTGACGCTGTAGTTAGGAATAAACACCACTTTCAGCTTGTCACCAATTTGCGGATCGTTGTTGATCACTTTCGCGACGTCGTTGATCAGGTGAATAATGTGCTTCGCCATGTAATAGGCCGAAGCCGCTTTACCGGCGAAGATATTCACGCGCGGCACCCACTCGGCATCAGGATCGGCCTTAATGCGGTTGTAGCGGGTGATCACATGCAGCACGTTCATCAACTGGCGTTTGTACTCGTGAATACGCTTGATCTGCACATCAAACAGCGATTTCGGGTTCACCACCACGTTAAGCTGCTGGGCAATGAGCGTTGCCAGACGCTTTTTATTCTCCAGTTTCGCACGGCGCACCGCCTGATTTACCAGCGGGTAATCGCAGTGCTGTTCAAGCTCGCTTAGCTGGCTGAGATCGGTTCGCCAGGTGCGGCCAATGTTCTCATCCAGTACCTCAGAGAGCGATGGGTTAGCCAGCGCCAGCCAGCGGCGCGGCGTCACGCCGTTGGTGACGTTACAGAAGCGAGTCGGGAAAATCTTCGCAAAGTCAGCAAACAGCGACTGCACCATCAGGTTGGAGTGCAGCTCAGAAACGCCGTTAACCTTGTGGCTCACCACCACTGCGAGCCATGCCATACGCACCCGGCGGCCATTGGATTCATCGATAATCGACGTCCGTCCCAGCAGACTGGTATCGTTCGGATACTGTTCCTGCAACGTCTTCAGGAAGTAGTCGTTAATCTCAAAGATGATTTGCAGATGGCGCGGCAGAATTTTGCCCAGCATATCGACAGGCCAGGTCTCCAGCGCTTCGCTCATCAAGGTGTGGTTGGTATACGAGAAGACCTGGCAGCAGACCTCAAACGCATTATCCCAACTGAATTTGTGCTCATCGATCAGCAGACGCATCAGCTCAGGAATCGACAGTACCGGATGGGTGTCGTTGAGGTGAATGGCGATCTTATCCGCCAGGTTGTCGTAGGTTTTGTGCAGTTGATAATGACGGTTCAGGATGTCCTGCACCGTGGAGGAGACCAGAAAATACTCCTGGCGCAAACGCAGCTCGCGTCCTGAATAGGTGGAGTCATCCGGATACAGCACGCGGGAGACGTTCTCGGAGTGGTTTTTATCTTCCACCGCCGCAAAGTAGTCGCCCTGGTTAAATTTACCGAGGTTGATTTCGCTACTGGCCTGGGCATTCCACAAGCGCAGCGTATTGGTGGCGTCTGTGTCATAACCGGGAATAATTTGGTCGTAGGCTACCGCGAGGATCTCTTCAGTTTCTATCCAGCGCGTTTTCTTGCCTTCCTGCTGAATACGCCCGCCAAAGCGCACTTTGTAGCGCGTATTGTGACGTTTGAATTCCCACGGGTTACCGTATTCCAGCCAGTAGTCCGGTGACTCTTTCTGTCGGCCATCAACAATGTTCTGTTTGAACATGCCGTAGTCATAACGAATACCGTAGCCGCGTCCCGGCAGACCCAACGTTGCCAGTGAGTCCAGGAAGCAGGCCGCCAGGCGCCCGAGGCCACCGTTGCCAAGACCAGGGTCGTTTTCTTCATCGATCAGATCTTCAAGATCCAACCCCATACCTTCCAGCGCATTTTTGACATCGTCATAAATACCCAACGATAACAGTGCATTGGAAAGTGTGCGGCCAATCAGAAACTCCATTGACAGATAATAAACCTGTCGAGTTTCCTGGGATAATTGCGCACGGTTAGAACGCAGCCAGCGCTCCACGAGACGATCGCGCACCGCGAACAACGTGGCGTTCAGCCACTCATGTTTATTGGCAATGACCGGGTCTTTACCAATCGTGAACATCAGCTTGTAGGCGATAGAATGCTTAAGTGCCTCTACGCTGAGTGTGGGCGATGCATAAGTAAATGGAGCATTCATATAGGTGATTCCTGGATATCTATTTCAAACGATAGTAAAGCTCACGGTATGACTTCGCCGCGACTTGCCAGCTAAAATCCATGGTCATGGCCTGACGTTGTACAAACCGCCACAGCGAAGGCCGGGACCACAATACGAAAGCACGCCGAATCGCGCGTAGCAGCGACCAGGCATTACTATCTTCAAATACAAACCCACTGGCGATACCATCCGCCAGGTTTTCCAGCGAACTGTCAGAGACCGTATCAGCCAGCCCACCGGTGCGCCGCACCAGCGGCAGCGTGCCGTACTTCAGTCCATACAACTGCGTTAAGCCACACGGCTCAAAACGGCTGGGGACCAATATTACGTCGGCCCCACCCATGATGCGGTGCGAGAAGGCTTCGTGATAGCCAATCTGTACGCCCACCTGTCCCGGATGTTCCGCCGCCGCGGCGAGGAAACCTTCCTGTAAAACCGGATCGCCCGCGCCGAGCAATGCCAGCTGTCCACCCTGCTCTAACAACCCCGGTAGCGCTTCCAGTACCAGATCCAGCCCTTTCTGACTGGTCAGGCGGCTGACTACGGCAAATAGCGGCACTTTGTCGTTAACCTTAAGTCCCATCGCGATCTGTAGCTGGCGTTTGTTCTCCGCCTTCTCTTCCAGCGTTTCACGCGTATACCGCGACGCCAGCAGCAGATCGGTTTCCGGGCTCCAGATTTTTTCATCAACGCCGTTCAGCACACCGGAAAGACGTCCTTCACGATGACGCTGCTGCAACAGACCTTCCATGCCGTAGGCAAACTGCGGCTCGGTAATTTCCCGCGCGTAGGTCGGACTGACCGCCGTAATGTGGTCGGCGTAGTACAACCCGGCCTTCAGGAAAGAAATCTGCCCGTTAAACTCCAGTCCGTGCACGTTAAAGAACGACCATGGCAATTGGATGTCATCCATATGCTTTGCATAAAACATGCCTTGATACGCCAGGTTGTGCACGGTGAACACCGATTTCGCCGGATGGCCGCGCGCCGCCAGATACGCCGGGGCCAGACCGGCATGCCAGTCGTGCGCATGCACCACATCCGGGCGCCAGAATGGGTCAAAGCCACAGGCCATTTCACTGCCGACCCAGCCCAGCAGCGCAAAACGCAGCACGTTATCGGTATATGCAAACAGGTTAGTGTCGTGATACGGGCTACCGGGACGGTCATAGAGATGCGGCGCGTCAATCAGGTAAATGCCCACACCGTTGAAATGCCCGAACAACAGCGTAATACGTCCGGCGAAGGTATCGCGACGCGTCACTACCTGCGCATCGGGAATGCCGCGACGGATATCAGGAAACGCCGGGAGCAGCACGCGGGCATCCACACCGTCCGCGATTTGCGCTGCGGGTAACGCCCCAATAACATCCGCCAGTCCCCCGGTTTTTAACAAAGGGAACATCTCTGAACAAACGTGTAAAACCTGCATTATCGCTCCTGTTTGATCTGCAGTTTGCGCAGCATTTCACGCGTGACCAGTACAATACCTTCCTCTGAACGGTAGAAACGACGTGCATCTTCTTCCGCGTTTTCACCAATCACCATGCCTTCAGGAATAACGCAGGCGCGGTCGATAATGCAACGACGTAAGCGGCACGAACGTCCCACCCACACTTCAGGTAACAACACTGCCGAATCAATGTTACAGAATGAATTCACCCGCACTCGCGGGAACAGAACGGACTGCACTACCACCGAACCAGAAATAATACAGCCGCCGGAGACCAGCGAGTTCAGCGTCATTCCGTGGCTACCGGAACGGTCCTGAACAAATTTCGCCGGCGGCAGTGATTCCATATGCGTACGGATTGGCCAGTCCTGGTCGTACATATCCAGTTCAGGCGTCACCGAAGCCAGATCGAGGTTTGCTTTCCAGTAGGCTTCCAGCGTTCCCACATCGCGCCAGTACGGCTCGGATTCCGGGTCAGACTGTACGCAGGACAATGGGAATGGATGAGCATATGCCATGCCAGCTTCGGTGATTTTCGGGATGATGTCTTTGCCAAAATCGTGACTGGATTTTTCATCGAGATCATCTTCCGCCAGCAGTTCATACAGATAATCGGCGTCGAAGATGTAGATCCCCATACTGGCAAGCGATTTGGTCGGATCATTAGGCATCGCTGGCGGGTTGGCAGGTTTTTCAACGAACTCGATAATTTTATCGGTGTCGTCCACGTCCATTACGCCAAACGCGCTGGCCTCTTCAATAGGCACTGGCATACAGGCCACTGTGCAACGCGCGCCTTTCTCAACGTGGTCGATCAGCATGCGTGAGTAGTCCTGCTTATAAATATGATCGCCCGCGAGGATCACCACATATTCAGCTTTATAGCGGCGAATGATGTCCAGGTTTTGGGTCACCGCATCCGCCGTACCGCGATACCAGTTTTCACCCTGCATCCTCTGCTGGGCAGGCAGCAGATCGACGAACTCGTTCATCTCTTCACTAAAGAACGACCAGCCGCGCTGAATATGCTGCACCAGCGTGTGTGACTGGTACTGAGTGATCACGCCGATACGGCGGATCCCGGAATTAAGACAGTTGGATAAGGCAAAATCGATAATGCGGAACTTACCGCCAAAGTGCACGGCAGGCTTGGCACGCTTATTGGTTAAATCTTTCAGGCGAGTACCGCGGCCACCGGCCAGGATCAGGGCAACAGATTTTAATGGCAGCTGGCGCGCCAACATTACACGATCGTTCTTCTCTAAACTTACCATGACTAACTCCTTTTTATCTTCTCTGGAACACACACAGTCCGTGCGCAGGTCCCTGCCAGACCGCCGTAAGCACCGGATTATCCTCTCCGGCAAATGGGGGAATGGCGTGCCATTCCCCTTCAGGTAAAACGATATCTGTCACCTCAAGCGTGGCGTTTATTGCAATCAGGAAACGATCTGAAAGCAGGATTTGCATCTGCCTCGGGCCGTTATGCCACTCATCCGCACTTAAGGGTTGTGCGTACTTATTCAGCCAACGAACATTGCCATCGCCCTCTTCCCACCAGCAATCGCCTGTTAATGCAGGTATTTGCCGACGCAGATGAATCAACGCGGCGGTAAATGTGGTTAGCCCACTGTTTGCCTGCTGCCAGTCCAGCCAGGTTAAGGCGTTATCCTGGCAGTAAGCGTTATTATTACCGTGCTGGCTATGACCATGCTCATCACCCGCCAGCAGCATCGGCGTCCCCTGGGAGAGCAACAGCGTGGTTAACAGCGCATGAATGCTGTCGCGCCGCCGCTCAATCAGGTCCAGCGAGCCGCCTAATCCTTCTTTACCATGATTGTCACTGTAGTTATTGCTAGTGCCGTCGCGATTTTCCTCACCATTCGCTTCATTGTGCTTATTTGTGAAGCAAACGCAGTCGCGTAGCGTAAAACCGTCATGCGCGGTCACCAGATTGACCGTGGCGCTGGGATTGCGGCCCGGGCGTTTAAACACGTCGCTGGATGCAGCAAAACGTCCGGCAAACTCGCCCAACGAAAGATTACGCTGGAGCCAAAAACGTCGCGTTGCATCGCGGAAATGGTCATTCCACTCGGCAAACGGCGGGGGGAAATTCCCCACCTGATACCCGCCTTCACCAATATCCCACGGTTCCGCAATCAGCTTGGCGCGTGAGAGCAGCGGACAGTTTTGGATCGCGGTAAACAGCGGAGCATCCTGACGAAACTCAGGCGTACGCCCCATGACGGAAGCCAAATCAAAACGAAAACCATCCACATGGCAGGTTTCAACCCAGTAGCGCAGACACTCGCATGCGTATTCCACAACGCCAGGATGGCTCAGATTGATGGTGTTCCCACAACCGGTCCAGTTGTAGTAATCGCCATCATCTCTGATCCAATAATAGCTACGGTTATCAATTCCGCGCAGCGAGAAGACAGGTCCTTCGAGATCCAGCTCGGCGCTGTGGTTTAAAACGATGTCGAGAATGACCTCAATACCCGCTTTATGCAGCGCTTTTACCGCGTCGCGAAACTCATCAAGCGCACTCTCCGGCGAGCTGGCATAGGCCGGATGCAGCGCGTACATCGCCACCGGGTTGTAGCCCCAGTAGTTTGACAGGCCCAGTCGCTGAAGCCGCGGTTCGCTGGCGAAATGCGCCACCGGTAACAGCTCCAGCGCGGTAATGCCGAGGCGCTTGAAATAGTCGAGCATCACCGGATGACCCAGCGCTTTGTAGGTCCCGCGAATTTCTTCCGGCAGGTCAGGATGCAAATACGTCAGCCCTTTGACATGCGCTTCGTAAATTACGGTATTGCCCCACGGCGTGCGCGGCGGGGCATCATCCTCCCAGTCATAATGGTCGGACACCACCACGCCCTTCAGCGCGATGGCGGCATTATCATGATGATCCGGTTCATTCAGCCCACCGTGCAGCAGTGGGTTATCTTTTAACTCGCCATCCACCCGACGCGCGCAAGGGTCAAGCAGCAGTTTCGCCGGATTAAACCGGTGGCCCTGCTGCGGTTGCCACGGACCATGTACGCGATAGCCATAGCGTAGACCGGGACGGGCGTTGGCCAGATAGCCGTGCCAGACATCGCCGCTACGCCCCGGCAGGTCGTAGCGGAGTTCGCAGCCTTGCTCATCGAATACGCATAATTCAACGCGTTCAGCGTGGGCCGAAAAGAGGGTGAAATTGACGCCATGGCCGTCATACGTTGCACCATGGGGGGTGGCGTTGCCGGTTGCCAGTTGCGTCATTATCCCTCCCGCACCAGCCAGATCGTTGCCAGCGGTGGCAACGTCAGGCTCAGTGAGTGCTGACGACCATGACTGGCGATTTCATCGCTGTGCACCGCGCCGCCGTTACCGGTATTGCTACCGTGATAATGCATCGAGTCGGTATTGAGGATCTCGCGCCATTTGCCCGGCTGATTGATACCGAAGCGATAGCCGTGGCGAGGTACTGGCGTAAAGTTGCTGATAACAATGATTTCATTACCGACTTTGTCACGACGAACGAAAGCCAGCACCGAACGTTCTTTGTCATCCACCACCAGCCACTCGAAGCCATAGGCATCAAAATCAAGCTCGTGCAGCGCTTTGTGATGACGATAGGTAAGGTTCAGATCGCGCACCAAACGCTGTACGCCGTGGTGCCAGTTATCGCCGCCTTCCAGCAGATGCCAGTCGAGGCTGGCGTCATGGTTCCACTCACGCCCCTGAGCAAACTCGTTGCCCATAAACAGCAGTTTCTTGCCCGGGAAGGCCCACATCCAGCCGTAGTAGGCGCGCAGGTTGGCAAACTTCTGCCATGCGTCCCCCGGCATGCGATCGAGAATTGATTTTTTACCGTGTACCACTTCATCGTGCGACAGCGGCAGGACAAAGTTTTCGGTGTAGTTGTACAGCATGCCGAAGGTCAGCTTATCGTGATGGAACTGACGATGAACCGGATCCAATTTCATGTAGTCCAGCGTGTCGTGCATCCAGCCGAGGTTCCACTTATACCAGAACCCTAAACCGCCCATATCCTGTGGCCTTGAAACGCCGGCAAAGTCGGTGGACTCTTCCGCCATGCTCACGGCCCCCGGCACCTGCTCGCCAAGAATACGATTGGTATTGCGTAAAAACTCAATGGCTTCGAGGTTTTCACGACCGCCAAATTCGTTCGGGACCCACTCCCCTTCTTTACGGCTGTAGTCGCGATAAATCATCGACGCCACGGCATCTACGCGCAGCGCATCGATACCAAAACGTTCAATCCAGTACAGGGCATTGCCTACCAGATAGTTACTGACTTCACGGCGACCGTAGTTGTAGATCAGCGTGTTCCAGTCCTGGTGATACCCTTCGCGCGGGTCGCTATGCTCATACAGATTGGTGCCATCAAACTCTGCCAGACCAAAGTCGTCCGACGGGAAATGGCCCGGCACCCAGTCGAGAATGACGTTCAGTCCGGCCTGATGCGCGGCATTCACAAAATAGCGGAAATCATCACGCGTCCCGAAACGACGGGTCGGCGCATACATACCGGTAGGTTGGTAGCCCCAGCTACCGTCGAACGGATGCTCATTAATCGGCAACAGTTCGAGATGGGTAAAGCCCATCCACTTGACGTAAGGCACCAACTGATCCGCCAGTTCGCGGTAGCTCAGCCAGAAGTTGTTATCGGTATGACGACGCCATGAGCCCAGGTGCACTTCATAGATAGAGATCGGCGCGTCAAACTGGTTGGCTTTTTTTCGCTCCTCGCTTTGCACCACTTTTTCCGGCAGACCGCAGATAAGCGACGCGGTTTCCGGGCGCATTTGCGCTTCGAAGGCGTAAGGGTCCGCTTTGATTCGCAGCTTACCGTTCGCATCGATCATCTCGTATTTATACAGTTGACCATGCTGCGCGCCGGGGATAAACAACTCCCAGATACCGCTTTCTTTGCGCAGGCGCATCGGGTGGCGACGGCCATCCCAGTAGTTGAACTGCCCAACCACTGACACGCGTTGAGCGTTAGGCGCCCAGACGGAGAAGCGCGTACCGGTTACGCCATCCATGGTATCCGCATGCGCGCCCAGCGTTTCGTAAGGTCGCAGGTGCGTACCTTCAGATAACAGCCAGGCATCCATATCCTGGATCAGCGGGCCAAAACGATAAGGGTCATCAATCAGATTCTCCTGTCCATGCCAGACAACAGCTAACTGATAGCGAAAGAAATTTTTACGGCGGGGAAGTACAGCACAGAAAAAACCGCGAGAGTCGAGGCAGTCCAGCTTGCCGACTTTGCGTCCGGTTTTGGGTTCGATCACCCACACTTCGGTGGCGTCAGGTAATAGGGCGCGGACTTCAAGTCCAGCGTCAGTTTGGTGCATACCGAGTACGGAAAAAGGATCCGCAAAATGGCCTGCAATTAGCGCATTAATCACGTCTCTATCGATACGAACGGACATGGTTGTCATCCTGTTTTATGGTGTCACGCCTTCCAACTGATCTTCGACATCAGGTAGTGACACTTTTTTTGACCTGAACGGCGCAGCACAATTGTGCATCCTCTCTGCGTCGTCCCACCTTCAGGCAACAACTTAATACCTCCGGTACTAAGTCACCCTTAAAGAATAGCCAATGCTTTATCTTACTCCTGGTAAAAAATGAAACATCTGCGCTTACTCCTGTATTACGCAAAAAAATGGGTGACTCAGCACCCATTGTTAAAACACGCAATCCCTCTGCCGGAGAGCCGTATTGACTGATCCGGCCAGGTGGTTCGCGTCGTTTGTAGGCCTGATAAACGTGGCGTCATCAGGCCGTCCCACATTACGCCAACTGACGCAGCATACGGCGCAATGGCTCTGCAGCACCCCACAGCAACTGGTCGCCCACGGTAAAGGCTGACAGGAACTCCGGTCCCATATTCAGCTTACGCAGACGGCCTACTGGCGTGGTCAGCGTGCCGGTAACGGCCGCCGGGGTTAACTCACGCATGGTGATATCCCGATCGTTTGGCACGACTTTGGCCCACGGATTGTGCGCTGCCAGCAGTTCTTCCACGGTCGGAATAGACACATCTTTTTTCAGTTTAATGGTGAACGCCTGGCTGTGGCAGCGCAGCGCACCGACGCGCACGCACAGACCATCAACCGGGATCACGGAAGAGGTGTTAAGAATTTTGTTGGTTTCAGCCTGTCCCTTCCACTCTTCGCGACTCTGACCGTTATCAAGTTGTTTGTCGATCCACGGAATCAGGCTACCGGCCAACGGTACGCCAAAGTTATCAACTGGCAGTTCACCGCTGCGGGACAGGGTCGTCACTTTACGTTCGATATCGAGAATAGCAGAGGAAGGGGTTGCAAGTTCATCGGCCACATGGCCATACAGATGACCCATCTGGGACAGCAGTTCGCGCATATGGCGCGCGCCGCCGCCGGAGGCCGCCTGATAGGTCGCCACGGAAACCCAGTCAACCAGGTCATTGGCAAACAGGCCACCGAGGGACATCAGCATCAGGCTAACGGTACAGTTACCGCCGACAAAGGTCTTAATACCTTTGTTCAGGCCGTCAGTAATGACATCCTGGTTAACCGGATCGAGAATGATGATGGCATCGTCTTTCATACGCAGCGAAGAGGCCGCGTCAATCCAGTAACCCTGCCAACCGCTTTCACGAAGCTTTGGATAGATTTCGTTGGTATAATCGCCGCCCTGACAGGTCACGATGATATCGAGCGCCTTCAGCGCATCCAGATCAAAAGCGTCCTGAAGCGTGCCGGTCGCGGTTCCACCGAATGTCGGTGCCGCCTGCCCGAGCTGGGAAGTAGAAAAGAAAACAGGGCGAATGGCGTCGAAGTCACGCTCCTCAACCATGCGTTGCATGAGAACAGAGCCGACCATACCGCGCCAGCCGATAAAACCAACATTTTTCATAGCGTTTTTTTCCTGCAGAGATGTGTGCTGTGTATGCTAACCAGTATCCTACTGGCCTATCCTTCACCATACAAAAAGCAGCCAAAGTCGCAAGTGAAATTAATCAATGATAGCGAAGCCATCAGTAATGCGACTTATCTCGCTGCGCAAGCAAGCAGAAAGTCCGCGGTAATAGTAAGGGAATTTGAGTTATGAATGAAATCATTTCAGCGGCAGTTTTATTGATCCTTATTATGGACCCGCTCGGAAATCTGCCCATTTTCATGTCCGTATTGAAACATACCGAACCCAAACGCCGCCGCGCGATTATGATTCGCGAGCTGTTCATTGCGCTGTTGGTGATGCTGATATTCCTGTTTGCTGGCGAGAAAATACTGGCATTTCTTAACCTGCGCGCAGAAACCGTATCGATCTCCGGGGGCATCATTTTGTTCCTGATCGCCATTAAGATGATTTTCCCCAGCGCCACCGGGAATAGCACCGGGCTTCCGGCAGGCGAAGAGCCGTTTATCGTGCCGCTGGCGATCCCGCTGGTAGCGGGTCCAACAATCCTGGCTTCATTAATGCTGTTATCACATCAGTATCCGAACCAGATGGGGCATCTGGTGATTGCGCTGCTGATCGCCTGGGGTGGTACTTTTGTGATTTTGCTGCAGTCTTCGCTGTTTTTACGCCTGCTGGGCGAGAAAGGGGTGAACGCACTGGAGCGCCTGATGGGGCTGATTCTGGTGATGATGGCTACCCAGATGTTCCTCGACGGCGTAAGGATGTGGATGAAGGGGTAATCTCCCCTTTTTGGCTCAGATAGCATGTTACCCGGAGAACAGTTCCGTTCACGTTATGCTCATTACTTCTCTGAGATCTCGTCACCAGTGAACGTGTTAAGGGGGCTACGCAGCCCCCTTAACAATCCAGGCTCTCCGGCATGAAAATCGCCGCGTCGCGGTTCCCTCGCCTTATTCCTTCCCGCTTCCGGGGACGGGCGCAGGTAGCGTCCATGCAAACGGCGCCCTCGCCGCGCATCCTTGCGCTTACCCGGCCTACGATGTGGATGTGTGCTCGTTTCCAGGCCCGGTAAGCGCAAGCGCCACCGGGCAATGCCATCAGCTCAACAGCTGAAAGGCAATCATACCGACAATCGCACCGACCGTGCCGAGAATAGTTTCCATCATCGTCCAGGTCTTCAGCGTTTGCGCTTCGGTCGCACCGGTAAATTTACCGAACAACCAGAAACCGGCGTCGTTAACGTGGCTGACCACGATAGAGCCGCCCGCGATACAGATAGACAGTGCCGCCATCTGGGCACCGGAGTAGTTCAGTTGCTCAATCACCGGCATCACCAGACCAACCGCCGTTAAGCAGGCCACAGTCGCGGAACCCTGAATGATACGCACCGCCGCCGCCAGCACGAAGCAGGTGATGGCAATCGGCAGGCCCATACCGGTTAACGCTTCGCCCAGCGCCGGACCGACGCCAGAATCAACCAGAACCTGTTTGAACACACCGCCCGCACCAATCACCAGCAGAATAATCCCCGCCGGCTGCAGCGCATGGCCACAGATCTCCATCACGCGGTCTTTTGGCATGCCCTGGCGTACCGCCAGACCGTAAATCGCCACCAGACAGGCAACCAGAATCGCGGTAAACGGGTGACCGATAAACTCGAACCATTCATAGGTTGTAGAACCGACCGGAACAAAGCGTGCGGCGATAGTTTTCAGCCCCACCAGAACCAGCGGCAGCAGGATAAGCGATAAGCTGAAGCCAAAGGATGGCATTTTGCCTTCGCCCAGATGCGGCTCGGAAATATCTTCCGGTACGTGCAGCTCGACGTAACGGCTGATGAAATTCCCCCACAGCGGCCCGGCGATAATCATGCCCGGAATCGCGGCACACAGGCCAATCAGGATCATCCAGCCAAAGTCGGCGTGCATCTGAGAGGCCAGCAGCATCGGCGCAGGCCCAGGCAGCAGAAATGCCGCAGCAGCCGCTACGCCCGCAAACAGCGGGATCACAAGCTTAACCAGGTTTGTCCCCGTATGGCGCGCCATTGAGAATGCCACGCTAATCAACAGCACAATTGCCACCTCAAAGAATAGTGGCAGCGCACAAATCAGACCGGCCAGGCCAATCGCATAATGTGCGCGGCTGTGACCGAAGGATTTCAGCATTTTGACGGCAATCTGATCGACAGCGCCGGTCTCATGCAAAATCTTGCCGAACATCGCCCCCAGCGCCACAACAATCGCCAGGAAACCGAGCGTGCCTCCCATCCCTTTTTCCATGGTCGCCGCGATTTTATCGAGCGGCATACCGGAAAAGAGACCTGCACCAATGGATACCACCATCAAAGCAACGAAGGCGTGCATACGCGCCTTCATTACTAAAAACAGCAGTAATAAAACGGACCCTACTGCTGTTAAAACAAGCGTTAATGTACTCACTACTTACTGCCCTGGTTAATAACCTCAATGGTGCTGGCGACCACACCGTCCAGTGGTTGATCGATATCGACCACCAGTACATCGTTTTCATTCGCACCCGGTTCTTCCAGCGCTTCAAACTGGGTCACCAGCATCTGCGTTTTGAAGAAGTGGCCTTTACGCGCTTTCAGGCGGCTTTCGATAACGTCAAAATCCCCTTTCAGATAGATGAAAGAGAGGTTCGGGTTACCGTCGCGTAGCTGGTCGCGATAGACTTTTTTCAGGGCGGAACAGACGATCAGCGAAACCTTGTTGGTACGTTGCATCGCAAAGGCGGCGTCATTCAACGCCTGTAACCACGGTTTGCGGTCGTCATCGTTGAGTGGCTCACCAGAAGCCATTTTCATGATGTTGCTGCGCGGATGGAGAAAATCGCCATCAAGAAACGCGGCCTGCAGTTGATGCGCCACTTCGCTGGCGACAGCAGATTTACCGCTGCCCGATACGCCCATCAGAACGTAAACGTGGTGATCATGATTAGTCGTGCTCAAAGCGTTGCCCCCACTGGTACAAGAATCAGGAAATTGTTACGGGTAACTGTTATCGGTAACATTGTCCAGCCGGATAAATAGAGAAGCAATATCCATTCGTGCTCGAAGTGTATAAGTGTGAGCTACTTCAAACTTGTTGGCTTAAATAGATCCGCCCGGTGACAAGGTGAAACCTAAATCTAACATTTTAGGTGTAACGGCTTCACCGCGGATGCGCGCCAGCAGACGTTCTGCGCCAATGCTGCCCATGCGTTCACGCGGCGTGAGCACGCTCGCCAGACGCGGCTCCATCACCTGCCCGATGTCGTGACCGTGGAATCCGGCAATCGCCATGTCATCAGGGATTTTCAGCCCTAAACGCTGGCATTCGAAGGCCGCCCCTACCGCCAGGTCATCGTTGGTACAAAAGACACCATCGAGCTGCGGGTATTCACGCCGCGCCTGACGGATAAGTTCAATACCGGAGGAGTAGGAAGAGGACTGCTCCACCATCACGCTGTACGGCACCAGGTCGGCATCGCGCATTGCCTGCTCGTAGCCTCTCTGTTTGATGATAGTACGTTCATCAAGGCGTGCGCCAAGATAGGCAACATGACGGTGCCCGCGGGCGATGATAGCGGCTGTCATCTGACGCGCGGCTTCGAAGTTGTCGAAGCCCACGGCAATATCAAGGCATGGGGACTGGCTGTCCATCAGCTCAACCACCGGGATACCGGCAACCTCAATCATTTTCAGCGTACGGGGCGTATGGCTACGTTCGGTGAGGATCAGGCCATCAATATTCCACGACAGCATCGATTCCAGACGCTCTTGTTCCATCTCAGGCTTATAGCCGTAGTGCGCCAGCATGGTTTGATAACCATGAGCGTCAGTGACAGCCTCAATGCCGCGTAGCACTTCAGCAAAAACCTGGTTAGTAAGAGACGGTAACAGCACGCCGATAGCGCGGCTGGTGGCGTTAGAAAGGATATCAGGAGCGCGATTGGGAATATAACCCAGCTCATCAAGTGCAGCGGCAATTTTGCCCCGCAGCGCCACGGAGACCTGCTCCGGGTTACGCAAAAAGCGGCTGACCGTCATTTTGGTCACGCCCACGCGGTCGGCTACATCCTGAAGTACGGGTCTTTTCTTTTTCATCGTCCTGAAGCGTTAAAAAGGGATAGATTCCCCCAGTTTACCACGGACGTGCGTGAACCTTCGCAGAGAAAAAAAGGAGTTTTTTATTGTGAGAAATACACAAAATCATTCGAGTTACATCAAGGCGGCGACGCAGTAAATCCCCGGGAGAGTACATTAAGTACGCGACCGGGGTGAGCGAGGAAAGCCAACACAGATGCGGCTTGAAGGATGCCGTGTATTTTTATACTGGCGGCAGGTCAAACAGTAACACTTCGCTGTCGCTGTCGGCATGAATAGAAATGGCCTGTTCATCCCAGATTGCCAGACCATCGCTGGTGGTCGCTTTGGTCCCGTTAATTGTCACGTTACCTTTTACTACCTGGATCCAGACGCGGCGTTCAGCGGCAATCTGATGCACCGACTGCTCATCTTTGACCAGTGCCCAACGGTACAGTTCCATATCCTGGTACACTTTCAGCGAGCCATCACGGGCATCCGGCGACAGCACCAGTTGTTTACCCTGAGCGGCATCAAAACGGCGCTGCTCATAGCGTGGGGTAATACCGTTCTCCTGCGGCATGATCCAAATCTGATACAGATGCAGCTTCTCAGTATTGCTCGGGTTGTACTCCGAGTGACGGATCCCCGTCCCGGCGCTCATTATCTGGAACTCACCGGCCGGAACCTGCTCTTTGTTCCCCATGCTGTCCTGATGTTCCACCGCGCCTTCCAGCACGTAAGTCAGGATTTCCATGTCTTTATGGGGATGAGTACCAAAGCCCTGACCTGCGTCGATCACGTCATCGTTAATCACGCGCAGTGCCGAGAACCCCATAAAGTTTGGGTCATAGTAGTTGGCAAAAGAGAAGGTATGCCAGGAATCGAGCCAGCCATGATTAGCGTGGCCACGGTCATTAGCTTTGCGTAAGTAGATCATTGTGTTCACCCCCAGATGTTTTCGATGGAGTAAGTGTGGACTCAATCCGCCGGGGATCATAGAGGGTGAAAATTGACTCCTCTGTTCAAAAAAAATGAACAAGCCCAGAGGAGTCTGCGCAAGCTATTTGGCGAGAGTTATCGTCGCCGGAGAAGCCTGTTCAAAGGCGCGTTCGAGGAGTTCCAGGTTGGTAAGAACTTCAGATTCCTTGACGTAATTAGGCGTACCGGCTGTCAGCGTCTGGTAAAGCGCATCATAGACGCGACCATAGTCCCCCACTTCCGGCTGCACCTCTTCTTTTACCGTCAGGCCGTCATCATTGACGTACTCCAGCATCCCAATGGAATCGTCAGCAGCGAAACCTGGCTCACCAGGCATGATATTGGCCTTCAGGCTGGTTTCCTGCTGGTCGATGCCGTACTTCACAAACGAGCCTTTGGTACCGTGAACGATAAACTTCGGATAGTCGATTTTCACCAAGTGACTGGTTTTAACAATGGCTTTCAGAGAGCCGTAGAACAGCTGCGCTTCAAAGGTATCGTCCGGATTCGCTTTGTTGCGCAGGCTGCGGATGTCATAGGCCACGCAATCGGGACGACCGAACAGCGAGATAATCTGATCCATGGTGTGTACGCCCAGACCATAGAATGCGCCGTCCTGCGGCAGTCCCGGCTTGGTTTCCGCCACGGGGCGGTAGTAATCGAAATGGCTTTCAACCTCAACAATTTCACCGAGCTTGCCGCTCTCAATCGCTTTTTTAGCGGTGAGGAAGCAGGAATCAAAACGACGGTTCTGATATGGCGTAACGGTCAGGCCTTTGCTTTGCGCCAGTTCGAACAGTGCTTTTGCTTGCGCAAGCGTCGGCGTGAAGGGTTTCTCAACCAACACGTTTTTACCCGCTTCCAGCGCGCGTTTGGCGTATTCAAAATGGCTGTCAGCATGGGTACAGACGATCACCAGCTTCACCTGCGGATCGTTTAAGATCTCGTCAAGGTCACTGGTGAAGTGAATATGTGAATATTGTGGCGCCTGCTCTTCCGGCTTGGCGTGGCGGCGAAAAATGTGCGCGACATGCCAGCTATTTTTGCGGTTGAGGACGTACGGCAAATGGTAGCGAGTGGTGCTTTTACCAAAACCAATAAATGCGCAGTGTAAGGTCATGAGACGATCCTTTCGAAGGTGATTGTCTACACCATAGCGCAAAGCGGCTGGAGACTGAATGTTGGATTCTTTGCCGGATGGCGCTTGAACTGCACCACAGGGCGACAGGATCGGCCGTCGGCGTCGCAGGCAGTTTGTTCACAGCAAGCGCGCAGGGCCCGGAGCATACTAAATGTACGTGAGGAGCACGAGCACTTCCCGGGGACGAAATGGCAAGTAAGCCAGGCAGACACAAAACCTCAAAAAAAAAAGCCAGCAAAAGCTGGCTAAAGTAATACTGGAAGCAATGTGAGCAATGTCGTGCTTTCAGGTTCTCCGTAGGGGTTCCCCTGAACGCAGAGCAATAATAATCATTCTCATTCGCACTTGTCTACTTCTTTTTGCAAAAAAATGCAGTTGACGGAATTTTCTTTCTCAGCGAGTGTAAATACACAATTAACCCTGCTGGAGATAAGGAATGAGTGAGATAGTGATACGCCACGCTGAACCGAAAGATTACGACGCAATTCGTCAGATCCACGCCCAGCCGGAGGTGTACCACAACACGCTACAGGTTCCTCATCCTTCCCTCGAGATGTGGCAAGCGAGGCTAACCGAGCAAGCCGGGGTCAAACAACTGGTTGCCTGCATTGACGATATCGTCGTGGGGCATCTCTGTATTGAGGTCGCGCAACGCCCGCGCCGCAGCCATGTGGCCGATTTTGGTATCTGCGTGGATGCTCGGTGGCACAATCGCGGCGTTGCCAGCGCGTTGATTCGCACGATGATCGACATGTGCGACAACTGGCTGCGCGTCGAGCGTATTGAGCTAACGGTATTTGTTGATAATGAGCCGGCCGTGGCGGTGTATAAGAAATACGGCTTTGAAATCGAAGGCACAGGTAAGAAATACGGCCTGCGCAACGGTGAATACGTTGATGCCTACTTTATGGCTCGCGTGAAATAAAATTAAGGGCGAGTTTTATCGCCCTTCTTATTGAAAGGACGCAAGAGTGAAAAAGTACCTTCTCCTGGTGTTGCTGGCAGCACTCTCCCCTGCTTTCGCCACTACCGTACAAAATCTCGATTCCGTGCCCAGCGCTATTCAACACCCGGAAGGTAAACAGATTTTTGCTGAGCAAATGGCGGGAGCAACCCCAGCCAAAGGATTTGGCGAGCTTCCACAGGGATTATCTGAGAACGCGTGGATTGCCTGGGTTGCGCCGAATGAAGATCCTGACAACCTGATCCTCACGGGTGCCAAAGCCTGGGGCAAAGACGGCAAATATATCGGTGTCGCCTGTTTCGCCGCCAATCCGGCCGACGCCGGGCAGGCAAAGAAATACGCGGATAACAACTGTCCGGAAAACTACAGCAACGGGCGCGCCAATAAATTATATCTCGGCGTTTTTTCCTGGCAGAACCAACAGCTAACGCCGATTGCACGCTCGGAAAAACCATTAAACCAACTCTCTGAGTGGAATAAAACCGCCGAAAAAGAGAGCGATGATGAGTCCGTCAGACCGTTGGCCTATTATACAAAACTGGATCTGGCACCGTACCGGATCGCACCCGATACGCTGGCGTTTGGGGTGCGCGGTGGATACTCTGAGGCGTATTCCGGCGGCGGCGCATTTTATGAAGTGCTGGAGCTCTATGCGATCAAAGACAACAGGATAATCAACGTGTATTCCGACCTTGTTTATCAATATACGGACATCGCCGGAGAGTGGAATAAAGACGGTACAAGACAGCACGACATCAGCGAAAGTAAATATATCCTCAAAATGCGTTCGGCAAAAACGCACGGGTTTTATGATTTAGAGCGCGTAAACCTGCAGGATAAAAGCAGCCAAATATTCCGCTGGTCTGAATCGCTGCAGCGATATGCGCCATTCATCATCGATAAAAGATAGCGGCGAAATCTTTGGTTTAGGCACTGCCTGGCCGCTGGAGAAATATTTACAAGACTACGAAGAGAGCAAAACAACACGAAGCTAAGGTTACCTGGAGACAATGAATTATAATAACTGCCATTGGGCCTTCCAAACCGGCCCTCTTCCAGCGAAGAGGGCCGTTATCCTCAGTAACCCGCCGTTAAATCATCCACGGAACGCGGGTCGGACGCGCCATACAGTGCGCCATCCGGTCCAACCATAATGCTCTGCGTGCTGCCCATCGCTTCTTTCAGCGCTACTTTCTGTCCTTTTTGCTCCAGCAGTTTGATTGTATCCGGGCTGAAGCCCTTCTCAATACGAAGCTCGTCCGGCAACCACTGATGATGGAAGCGTGGTGCATTGGTCGCTTCGGCGACGTTCATCCCGAAATCAATGCTGTTGACCACCATTTGCAGCACAGTAGTGATAATTCGGCTCCCGCCTGGGCTGCCGGTAACCAGCCAGGTTTTCCCATCTTTTACCACGATAGTCGGCGACATAGATGACAGCGGACGCTTCTTCGGTCCGACCGCGTTGGCATCGCCGCCTACCAGACCGTATACGTTCGGTACGCCCGGCTTGGCAGAGAAGTCGTCCATTTCATTATTGAGCAGAATGCCAGTGTTACCCGCCACAATACCGGTCCCGAAGGTGGTATTCAGGGTATAGGTCACCGCCACGGCATTGCCGTCTTTATCCACCACCGAGAAGTGAGTGGTCTGATTGCTTTCATACGGGGCGAGCTTGCCAGGTTTAATCTGGCTGGAAGGCTTAGCCTTGTTGATATCAATCTGATCGGCAAGCGTTTTAGCATAGGCTTTGTTGGTCAGAGCCTGCCATGGCACTTTCACAAAATCGGGATCGCCCAGATACTCCGAGCGGTCAGCGTAGGCATATTTCTCCGCTTCAGCCATGACCTGCATGGCGTCGGCGCTGCCAAACCCGTACTTCTTCATATCAAAGTTTTCAAGAATATTGAGGATCTGCACGATGTGAATACCGCCAGAGGACGGCGGCGGCATGGAGAAGACCTGATACCCGCGATAGTCACCGCTAATCGGCGTACGCTCCACGGCTTTATAGCTGGCTAAGTCCTCTTTGGTCATCAGCCCACCGTTCTTCTGCATTTCCCCGGCGATCTGATCGGCAATAGCGCCTTTATAAAACGCATCCGGGCCGCTTTCGGCAATCATTTCCAGGCTTTTCGCCAGGTTCTTTTGTACCAGCTTATCGCCTTTTTTCAGCGGCTCGCCGTCTTTCCAGAAAATGGCTTTGCTGTTCTCGTGATTAGGGAGCACTTCACTGCCATAGGTTTTCAGATCGTCGGCCAGTGCGTCATTAACCACAAAGCCCTCTTCCGCCAGCTTCATCGCCGGACGTACCACTTTGTTCAGCGGCATCGTGCCGTATTTCTCCAGCGCCAGCGAGAAACCCGCGACGGTACCTGGCGTACCGGATGCCAGATGCGACGTCAGCGACTTTTTCGCATCGGCGTTGCCCTGCTCATCAAGGAACATGTCGCGGGTCGCGCCAGCAGGGGCCATTTCGCGAAAATCAATTGCCGTGGTGTTACCGTCTTTGGTACGCAGCAGCATAAAACCGCCACCACCCAGATTGCCCGCCTGGGGATGCGTCACCGCCAGCGCGTAGCCAACGGCCACGGCGGCATCGACAGCATTCCCACCCTGTTTAAGAATATCCACCCCCACCTGAGTGGCAAGCGCATCCACGGAGGCCACCATCCCCTGCTGCGCACGCACGGGATGGAACACATCCTCCTCAACACCGTATGATACCGGCGGCGGTGCAGCCGGAGCGGCAGCAACGCTAAAACAACTTCCTGAGAGCAGAGCAGCAATGGCTACCCGGCGTAAAAACGTCGGTTTTATCATCGTTATTCTCCAGATGTATGGGGGTCAGCCCCCACTAAGCCTGGTGCATAACTCTGAAATAATCATCGTAACGGCGAGAAAGGAGTAAACTTAAGAGATCCCCGAGAGGAGAAAAGCGATGAAACGACTCTTACTTTTAGCCATGCTGTTGCCGTTTGCAGGCTTTGCACAGCCCATCAACACCATGAATAACCCGAATCAACCCGGTTATCAGATCCCGAGCCAGCAGCGTATGCAAACCCAAATGCAATCGCAGCAGATTCAGCAGAAAGGGATGCTCAATCAGCAGTTGCAAACGCAGACGCGTATGCAACAACAGCATATGGAAAACCAAATCAATACCAACTCCCAGCGCGTCCTTCAGTCTCAGCCTGGCGAATTTAATTCCAGCCAGCAGCAAATGCTGCCCAACAGCAACGGTGGGATGTTAAGTGGAACCCGTAACCCGGACAGCTCGCTGAATAAGCAACATATGCTGTCGGAGAAAAAGAACGGCGACATGCTGAAGCCCTCCAGCACGCCGCAGCCTAACGTTCCGTTAAAAACAATTGGGCCTTAACAGGGCTGGAAATCCGGACCAATCGTATCAATGGCATCGGTACAGATGCAGTCCACTCCCCAGCGCAGCAGTTCCGCCGCGCGCTGGGGTCGGTTGACGGTATACACCAGAATACGCAGCCCTGCGTCGCGCAGCGCATCCACGCGCGCTTCATCCAGCAGCTTGTGATTAAGATGAATAGAGACGCAGCCCAGCCGCGTTGTCAGCTCACGCCAGTCCTCGCGCCACTCATCAAGCAGTAAGCCTCTCGGCAGTTCAGGCGCCGCCTGCTGCGCCGCTGCAAGCGCGTCAATTTCAAAGGATGACAACAGCGGTGGTGTCATTCCCGCCCACAGTTCCCGAGCGGCCAGCGCTACGGCTTTGCCGGTTAACGTTCCGGTGCCGGTGGTGGGTTTAATTTCAATATTCGCCATCATACCGTGCTGACGGCAGCGCTCGGCCACTTGCGAGAGCAGCGGTAGCGGTTCGCCTTTAAACTCACCGCTAAACCAGCCACCGGCGTCCACGCGCAATAAATCCTGCCAGTTCAGCTCGCCTGCCACACCCCAACCATTGCTGGTGCGTTCCAGGTTGTCGTCATGCAGCAAGAAGATCTCACCGTCTTTCGACAATTTAGCGTCAAACTCAATCATGGTATGCCCGTATCGCGCCCCCATGTCGATCGCCGCCAGGGTGTTTTCCGGTGCCAGCTTACCGCCGCCGCGATGGGCGACGATATGGGGGTAAGGCCAGTTACTCATACGCGTTGTCCTGTTTCGCCATCAAAAAGATGCAGATGATTTTCCGGCAGATGCAGCCACAGCGTGCTGCCTGCCGTCGGGCGATGCTGATGCGCCAGTCGCACCACCAGCTTTTGCTCACCCCAACGTCCGTGTGCCAGGTTATCCGCTCCCAGCATTTCCAGCGTGTCGACGACCAACGGCACGCCGCCTTCGGCCTGCGAGCTTAGCGCAATATGCTCCGGGCGGATACCCAACGTCATGTTGCGCCCACCAGACTCCTTCGCGCTTCTGCCGAGGGGCAACGTCATGCCGTCATCCAGCTCAAAATGGGTGCCCGAGGCGCTGATGCGCCCGTCCAGCAGATTCATCGCCGGGCTGCCGATAAAACTCGCCACAAAGCGGCTGGCAGGCTTTTCATATACCTCAACCGGCGTGCCGATCTGCTCGGCAATGCCTTTGTTCATCACCATCACCCGCTGGGCGAGGGTCATCGCTTCAACCTGATCGTGCGTCACATACAGTGAGGTGGTTTTCAGTCGGCGATGCAGATGTTGTAACTCCAGGCGCATCTGTACGCGCAGCTTGGCATCGAGGTTAGACAGAGGCTCATCAAACAGGAATACCGCTGGGTCACGGACAATCGCCCGCCCCATCGCCACACGCTGGCGCTGACCGCCGGAAAGCTCGCGCGGACGACGCTTGAGCAGTTCACCCAGCTCGAGAATTCGCGCCGCCTCTTTCACCCGTTCGGCAATATGCTCCTTGCCCATCCCGCGGATTTTCAGCCCCCAGGCCATATTTTCTTCCACGCTCATATGTGGGTAGAGCGCGTAGTTCTGAAAGACCATCGCAATGCCGCGATCCTTAGGCTCCATTTCGGTGACGCGTTTATTATCAATCCAGATATCGCCGCCGCTCACCCGTTCAAGCCCGGCCACCATCCGTAGCAGCGTTGACTTACCGCAGCCGGATGGGCCAACCATCACGATAAATTCTCCGTCCGCGACATCCAGTGTCAGCGGTTTAATCACCTGGGTTTTGCCGTCCCAGCTTTTGGTTACTGCCTGTAGTTTTAAACCAGCCATTTTTATTTCTCACTATCGACCAGGCCACGTACGAAGGCACGCTGCATGGCTAACACGATGATTACCGGAGGGATGAGCGTCAGCAGCATGGCTGCCATTACCTGATTCCACTGCGTGGTGCCTTCACCAGTAGCAATCATGCCTTTGATACCTGCCACCGCAGTGCCCAAATTGACATCGGTAATAATTAACAACGGCCACAAATACTGGTTCCAGCCGTAGATAAAGGTGATCACAAACAGCGCCGCCAGATTGGTTTTTGACAGCGGTAGTACAATATCGCGGAAAAAACGCATCGGTGACGCGCCGTCAATACGCGCCGCCTCAACCAGCTCATCCGGCAGGGTCATAAAAAACTGCCGGAACAGGAACGTCGCAGTCGCCGATGCCATTAACGGCAGCGTCAGACCCGCATAGCTGTCGAGCATTTTCAGGTTGGCGATCACTTCCACCGTCGGGAAAATACGCACCTCTACCGGCAGCATCAGCGTGATAAAAATCATCCAGAAGAACAGGTTACGCAATGGAAAGCGGAACCAGACGATGGCGAATGCGGAGAGCATAGAGACGGTGATTTTCCCTACTGTAATACTGAACGCCATGATGAAACTGTTGAGCATCATCAGCCAGAACGGCGCGCTGTTAACGCCCACGCCGTTGACCCAGATGTATTTCATGTTTTCCAGCAGCTGTGTGCCGGGAACCAGTGTCATCGGCGTTTCAAAGACTGCTTTGTTATCCAGCGTCGCCGCGACAAACGCGACGTACAGCGGAAACAGGATCACCATGATCCCCATAATCAACATGGCATGGCTGAATATTGTTAGCCCACGACGATTCTCAATCATTGGTAACGCACCTTACTTTCCACATAGCGGAACTGCACCACCGTCAAAATAATGACCAGGAACATCAGCACTACCGATTGGGCGGCCGAGGCGGAGAGATCCAGCCCGACAAAGCCTTCGCGATAGATCTTATAAATCAACGTAGTGGTCGCCTGTACCGGCCCACCCGCCGTAGCGGCATCGATCACCGGAAAGGTATCAAAGAAGGCATAAACCAGATTCACCACCAGCAGAAAGAAGCTGACCGGTGCAATCAGCGGCAGCGCCAGCTTAAAGAAGCGGCGAACCGGTCCCGCACCATCAATCGCGGCGGCTTCAATCAGCGACCGCGGAATAGACTGTAGTGCGGCAAAGAAGAACAGGAAGTTGTAACTAATCTGCTTCCAGACCGACGCAAACACCACCAGAAACATCGCCTGACCGCTGTTTTGCGCATGGTTCCAGTCATAGCCAAACTCACCGAGAAAATGGGTAATCAGCCCGCGCCCTGGGTTAAACAGGAAGATCCACAATACGGCGGCGACGGCGGGCGCGACGGCGTAAGGCAACAGCATCAGCGTCTGGTAAAAACGGCTACCGCGTACCACGTAATTCACCAGCGCCGCAAAAAATAACGACACCAGCAAACCGCTTACCGTGACTAACGTACTGAACTTAATGGTGGTCCAGAATGAATCAAGGTAGTACGGGTCATGAAACAGCGCGATAAAGTTTTCCAGTCCGACAAACTGGCTAGAAAGACCAAACGGATCAACGGATTGTAGTGAATACCACAGCGCTTCACCGGCGGGCCAGATAAAGAAAATAACGGTGATAACCAACTGCGGGGCCACCAGCAAATAGGGAAGCCAGCGCGAGCGGAACACCGGACGGGATGAAGACATGTAGGTTCTTTTCCTGGAAGGTGCCAGATTGCGGTGCACACACCGTATCCGGCCTACAAACTACACGCATTTGTAGGCCGGGTAAGTCGCAGCCGCCACCCGGCATTTCACATTACGATTTAGTCGATTGCTCAAAGCGGCGCAGTAACTGATTGCCACGCTCAACGGCAGCATCCAGCGCCTGCTGCGGGGTTTTCTTCCCGGTCCAGACGCTTTCCAGCTCTTCATCTACGATGGTGCGGATCTGCGGCATGTTGCCTAGACGCAGCCCTTTGGTGAACGGCAACGGTGGCTTGTTCAGCATCTGGCGGGTGGCGATATCAGCCCCAGGATTCTTATCATAGAAGCCCTGCTCGCGTGTCAGGTCGTACGCGGCGGTGGTAATAGGCAGGTAGCCGGTCTTCTGGTGCCATTCGGCAGCAATTTCAGGTTTCGCCAGGAAGTTGAGGAACTGCGCCACGCCTTCGTAGGTTGCTTTGTCTTTACCCTGCATCACCCACAGGCTGGCTCCCCCGATAATCGCGTTCTGCGGCGCGCCCTTCACATCGGCATCGTACGGCATCATGCCGACGCCATAGTTGAATTTGGCGTAGTGGCGGATGTCAGCCAGAGAACCGGAAGAGGCGGTGGTAATGGCACAATCCCCGTTATAGAACTTCTCGGTAGACTCGTCTTTACGCCCGAAGTAGCTGAAATCCCCTTTTTTGTTCAACTCTTCCAGCAGGGCGATATGTTTCACCTGTTCCGGTTTATTGAATTCCAGCACCGCGTCAGTACCGTCAAAGCCGTTGTTTTTGGTAGCCACCGGCAGACCATTCCAGGCGCTGAAGTTTTCAATCTGAATCCATCCCTGCCAGCCGCTGGCGTAGCCGCACTTCATGCCTGCTGCTTTCAGCTTCGCGGTGTATTCCGCCAGATCCTGCCAGGTTTTTGGCGGCTGCTCAGGATCTAAACCGGCTTTTTTGAAGGCATCTTTGTTGTAGTACAGCACCGGCGTGGAGCTGTTAAACGGCTGGGAGAGTAAGTGTCCGCTTTTAGAGTCGGTGTAATAACCGGAAACCGTCGGCACGAACTGAGACTCATCGAAGTTAATACCAGCCTCTTTGAATACTTCATAGACCGGTTTAATGGCTTTCGAGGCCATCATCGTTGCCGTGCCCACTTCATAAACCTGCAGTAGCGCAGGTGCGTTTCCGGTACGGAAAGCCGCAATACCTGCGCTCAGGCTCTGCTCGTAGTTGCCTTTGTACTGCGGAACAATTTTGTAGTCGGGATTGGCGGCATTAAAACGTTGCGCCAGTGAATCAACTTCTTTACCCAGTTCACCTTCCATTGAGTGCCAGAACGGGATAGTGGTGACGGCCAGAGCCTGACCTGCAAACGCCAGGCTAAGTGCCAGTCCTAAAGCTGTATGTCGTAACGATATCATCGGTTATCTCTCTTGTTGTGCCGGATGCGCGATATCACGCGTTTTATGCTCGCGGGGGTAACATGACATGCTCGAATGACAGAAAAATAACTTTTTTATTACAAAAAAAAGATAGTAAGGCGACAAACAGATGGCAAGGCGGTGAAAGCGTAGTGACAGGAAAATGCGGGGTGGTGCACAACAAAGCCGGGTAACGCTATGTCTTACCCGGCCAGGATGACGTTATCTGTTGCAGCCAGCAAAGAACATTAATCTTTACGCCAGCGTCGTTCATATTCATTCTGTAAACGCTGCTGTTCCCGCCGCTCACGTTCGCGCTGAATATCCGATTTCTCATCTTCCCAGCCCGGGCAGACAGAGGAGGTGAACACTTCACAGGGCGAGCTGGACTGCGCTAACGAGTTGTCCGGTTTCTCTTCCCAGATTGAAGGGTCGCGCGGGTCGAACGCTGGCGGTGTTAAGGCCAGGGTATTTGATGAAAGCGTCAAAAACAAACCGCCAATCATCATGCAGATACCGGAACGTATCATCCTTTCTCCATGTTCACTGTTATTATTGATAACTATTCTCAATAATAACATAGAGCAATAAAAAGGGGCCATATCAGGCCCCCTTGTCCATTCAGAGAATGTTAACCGCCCAGATACGCGCTGCGCACTGCTTCGTTAGCCAGTAACGCATCACCGGTGTCTTCCAGCACCACATGACCATTTTCCAGCACGTAGCCGCGATCGGCGAGCTTCAGCGCCTGGTTAGCGTTCTGTTCGACGAGGAAGATTGTCATCCCCTGCTCGCGCAGTTGTTCGATGGTGTTGAAGATCTGCTGGATGATAATCGGCGCCAGACCCAGCGACGGTTCATCAAGCAGCAGCAGCCGCGGCTGACTCATCAGCGCACGGCCTATCGCCAGCATCTGCTGTTCACCGCCGGACATCGTGCCCGCACGCTGAATTCGACGTTCATGCAGGCGGGGAAACAGGTCATACACCCACTTGATGCGTTCCTGAAACTGGTCCTTTTCGGCAAAGAAGCCGCCCATCGCCAGGTTCTCTTCCACCGTCATGCGGGAAAACACGCGACGCCCTTCCGGAACAATCGCTACCGCTTCGCGCATGATTTTCGCCGTCTGCCAGTCGGTAATGTCTTTACCATCAAAGACAATTCGCCCACTTGTCGCTCGCGGATCGCCGCACAGCGTACCAAGCAGCGTGGTTTTTCCCGCGCCGTTGGCGCCGATCAGCGTCACGATTTCACCCTGATTGATATACAAGCTGACGTCGTGCAGCGCCTGTATCTTGCCGTAGTGGGCGCTGACTTTGTCAAAGGACAACATGACTTTTTCCATATTATGCGTCACCACCATTATGCTTCACCTAAATAGGCGCGGATCACGTCCGGGTTGTTACGAATCTGTTCCGGCGTCCCGTTCGCCAGCGGCGTGCCCTGATTCACCACGTAAATACGGTCGGAAATACCCATCACCAGCTTCATGTCGTGCTCAATCAACAAAATGGTGGTGTTGTGATGGTTACGCAGTTCAGCAATCAGCTCGTCCAGCTCTTTGGTCTCTTTCGGGTTGAGGCCTGCGGCGGGTTCGTCGAGCATCAGGATTTCCGGCTGGGTCACCATGCAACGTGCAATCTCCAGACGGCGCTGGTCGCCGTAGGCCAGGTTACTGGCCTGACGGTTGGCGTGCTCCAGCAAACCAATACGCTCCAGCCAGGTGGCGGCGCGATCCAACGCTTCACTCTGCGCGCGACGGAACGACGGGGTTTTCAACAGGCCGGAGAAGACGCCGGTTTTCAGCTGCTGATGTTGCGCCACCAGCAGGTTTTCAATCACCGTCATCTCGCGAAACAGACGCACGTGCTGGAAAGTACGCACCACACCCATCCGCGCAATTTGCTGACCCGGCAGCCCTTCCAGATGTTGGTCGCGCAGCTTAATCGTCCCACCCGTCGGCTTATAAAAACCGGTCAGGCAGTTAAAGACCGTGGTTTTTCCCGCGCCGTTTGGCCCGATTAACGAGACGATCTCCTGTGGTCTCAGCTCCAGTTCAACGTTGTTTACCGCCAGCAGACCGCCGAAGCGCATCATCAGGCCGTTGACGGATAATAATGGCTGACTCATGCCTGCTCTCCTTTTGCTTCCCCGTTTTTCAGCTTCAACTGCGGACGGGTCATCGGCAACAAGCCCTGCGGACGCCAGATCATCATCAGTACCATTAAACCACCCAGCATTAACATGCTGTATTCATTGAAATCACGCATCAGCTCGCGTGACACCACCAGCAGGATGGCCGCGAGGATCACTGCGAACTGTGAGCCCATTCCGCCCAGTACCACAATCGCCAGCACAAAGGCCGACTCGGCAAAGGTGAAGGATTCCGGGCTGACAAAACCCTGACGCGCGGCAAACAACGTACCGGCAAAACCGGCAAACGCGGCGCTGATGGTAAAAGCGGTCAGCTTGATGCGCGTAGGGTTTAAGCCCAACGAGCGACAGGCTATTTCATCTTCGCGCAGCGCTTCCCACGCACGACCCAACGGCATACGCAGCAGACGGTTGATGACAAACAGCGAGAAGACCACCAGCAGCAGCGCCACCAGATAAAGGAAAATCACGCGGTCAGAGGGATCGTACTTCACGTTAAAGAAGTTGCTGAAGGTATCCCAGCCACCTTCACGGGCAGTACGGCTGAACTCCAGACCGAAAAAGGTCGGTTTCGGGATCTGGCTGATACCGTTCGGACCACCGGTCACTTCGGTGTTGTTGAGCAGCAGGATACGGACGATTTCGCCGAAGCCTAAAGTCACAATCGCCAGATAGTCACCGCGCAGGCGCAGTACCGGGAAGCCGAGCATAAAGCCCGCAGCAGCGGAAACCAGCCCCGCCAGCGGCAGACAGGTCCAGAAGCCGAGTCCGTAATAGTGGTTCAGCAGCGCGAAGGTGTAAGCACCGATGGCATAGAAGCCGCCGTAGCCCAGCACCAGCAGACCGGAAAGCCCTACCACCACGTTTAAGCCGAGGCCGAGGATGATATAAATCATCGTCAGCGTGGCAATATCAACCGTACCGCGCGACACCATAAACGGCCACGCCACGGCAATCACCAGCAGCGCCACCAGGAACAGCTTCTGTTTAACGGTGGAGCCATCAATCGCCGGCAGAATAAACTTCGGTCCGGAGACGCTCTTCAGGCCCTTCTGGAAAGCTGGACGCAACAGTTGGAAGAGAAAAACCACGCCAGTGCCGATAAACACCCACTGCCAGCGGATATCCGCGGCGCTATCCACCACCAGTTTGGTGCCGTCAAGCTCCAACTGGACGCCCATAAAGACGCCCGCCAGGATGAAGAACATAGCGGCAGAGAGCAGCGCCATTGCAAAATGCATCGGTTTCATACTTTCTCTACCTCCGGGCGACCCAGAATACCGGTCGGCATCACCAGCAGCACCAGAATCAGCAGCGCGAATGAAACCACGTCTTTGTATTCGGTACTCAGATAAGCAGAGGAGAGCGCTTCCGCGACACCCAGAATCAGACCGCCGATCATCGCCCCAGGAATGCTGCCGATGCCGCCCAGTACCGCCGCAGTAAAGGCTTTCATCCCGGCCATAAAGCCGATATAGGGGTTAATTACGCCGTAGAACTGGCCGAGCAGTACGCCCGCTACCGCCGCCATTGCCGCGCCAATCACAAAGGTCAGCGCAATCACGCGATCGGTATTTATGCCGAGCAGGCTGGCCATTTTCAGGTCTTCCGCGCAGGCACGGCAGGCACGGCCCATACGGGAGTAACGGATAAACAGCGTCAGCGCCAGCATCGCCAGGAAGGTTACAATCCAGATAACCAACTGCATGGTGGTGATGGAAGCAGAGAAGTTTTCGCTACTGCCGACGGTCCACTGGCCGTTAAACAGGCTGGGCAGCGCCACATCGCGCGAACCTTCCGTCAGGCTGACGTAGTTTTGCAGGAAGATGGACATCCCGATAGCGGAAATCAGCGCGATCAGGCGCTTAGAGCTGCGCACGGGCCGATACGCTACGCGTTCAATGCTCCAGCCGTAGGCGCTGGCAATCACAATCGCGCCGACAAAGCCCGCCGCGACCAGTAGCCAGCTGGAATCAATACCCATCATCATTAGCGCAGCGATGATCATAAAGGAGACATAGCTGCCGATCATATACACCTCGCCGTGGGCGAAGTTGATCATGCCGATAATGCCGTACACCATCGTGTAACCGATAGCGATCAGCGCGTAGGTGCTTCCCAGCGTGACGCCGTTAAACATCTGCTGCAAGAAATAGAGGAACTGCTCGGACATAAGGTAACCTTTCTTAACCCGCCCGTTTTGCACGGGCGGTGGGATAACTCGTCTTCAGCTATTACTTCGCGACGGTCGATGATCCGTCCGCGTGCCACTGGAAGACACCAAACTCAAATCCCTTCAAATCGCCTTTTTCGTCCCATTTCAGCGGCCCAATCACGGTGTCAGCCCCGTGTGCTTTCAGATCTTTCACCAGCTCCAACGGCTCTTTGCTACCGCTGCGATCCATTGCTGTCGCCAATGACTGGACGGCTGCATAAGTGATCCACACGTACGGTCCGGTTGGATCTTTCTTGTCAGCTTTGAGCGCATCGACGATAGCTTTATTCGCCGGATCCTGGTCATAGCGTTTTGGCATGGTCACCAGCATGCCTTCAGCGGCATCACCGGCAATGTTAGACAGCGACGCATTGCCCACACCCTCAGGTCCCATAAACTGGGTATTCAGCCCGACGGAGCGAGCCTGTCGCAGCATTTGTCCCATTTCCGGGTAGTAGCCGCCGTAATAAACAAAATCGATATTTTCTTTTTTCAGGCGGGCGATCAGCGCAGAAAAATCTTTTTCCCCGGCAGTGATCCCGTCAAAGAAGACGATATTGGCTTTGCCCGCTTTCAGGCTCTCCTGCACTGAACGCGCCAGGCCTTCACCGTATTGCTGTTTATCGTGAATGATGGCGATGCGTTGCGGCTTCACCTTCTCCAGAATGTATTTCGCGGCGGTCGGCCCCTGAGAGGAGTCCAGGCCCGCTGTACGCATAATGTGTGCGTAACCGCGCTGGGTCAGTTCCGGGTTGGTCGCGCCCGGGGAAATCATCAGAATGCCTTCGTCTTCATAGATATCTGATGCGGGCTGCGTGGAAGATGAGCACAGATGACCAATAACGTACTGAATGCCGTCATTGACGATTTTGTTCGCTACCGCAACGGCCTGTTTCGGATCGCAGGCGTCGTCATATTCGACGGCAACCAGTTTGTCGCCTTTGACCCCGCCTTTGGCATTGATATCTTTAATGGCCTGACGTGCGCCATTAAATTCCATATCACCCCACTGCGCGACCGGACCTGACATCGCCCCGACAACAGCGACCTTGATATCCTCCGCCATGACCGCGTGTGACATTGCCAGAGCTATCACCCCTGCGATGATTGTTTTCGCATTCCGTTTCATTTTCCTGAATCCCCATTCGTGATGATGTATATATTTTGTATTTATGTGGTTAAAAAGCAGACTGTGCTTTTTTTGAACTGTACTATTTTTACCAGTCTCGTTAATGGTTTAGCGCAGTTTTTTAAGCAAATTACGGCTAAAATCTCTATTTTTCAGTCGATTAAGAAAAGATAATATTCTGCTTTTCACTATAGATAAACAAAAAAAAGTGCATTTGTCAGCATAAAATAACGGCACAAAGAGCGGAATAAAATGCTGCATTCCAGGGTATTATCCTGCCTGTTTTTCAATCTCTACTGTTTCAATCTGTCATTGTCGTTGTTACAAAACTATTAACCTGGTTAATCGCATTAAAAAGAGAAAGCATCCGGGCGAATTATTTCGGTACACTGATTCCATCTTTTGTGATTTGGACATGCTGTTAATGAAGCTGACCATCGTTCGTTTAGATAACTTTAGCGACCAGGACCTGATTGATCTGGGCAAAATCTGGCCGGAATATTCCGCCTCATCATTAAGCGTAGATGAAACGCACCGGATCTACGCCGCACGCTTTAACGAGCGTCTGTTAGGTGCCGTGCGGGTAACCCTGAGCGGCACACAAGGCGCACTGGATTCATTGCGCGTGCGCGATATCACCCGCCGTCGCGGCGTCGGGCAGTATTTGATCGAAGAAGTGATCCGGGAAAACCCTGACGTGAGTTCGTGGTGGATGGCCGACGTCGGCGTTGAAGACCGCAGCGTGATGGCCGCATTTATGCAGGTGTTAGGATTTACGGCCCAGGAGAATGGCTGGGAGAAACGGTAGAAAACCGCCCCCAACCAATTGTATTACGAGTATTTTCCCAAGAATTTTGTGTTGCAGGCAGGCGGCAAGTTATAAAATCCCCGGAGCTTACATAAGTAAGTGACCGGGGTTGAATAACGCAGCCAACACACCTGCGGCACGAAAGGCGCCGGGAAAATCACTTGGCGTCTGTCGCCGTCCCGTTTGCATGCCAGTCAAACACACCGAATTCGAAGCCTTTCAGGTCGCCCTTCGCATCCCAGGACAGTGGTCCCATTACGGTTTCCACCGAGTTTGCTTTCAGATACTTGGCAATTTCAGCGGGATCGTCAGACTGGTTCAGACCGGCCTGCAAAGATTGCAGCGCGGCGTAGGTGGTCCATACGAATGCGCCGCTCGGATCCTGTTTCTTGGCTTTGATAGCATCTACGATGGGTTTGTTCGCCGGAACCTGGTCGTAGTTCTTCGGTTTCGTTACCAGTAAGCCTTCTGCTGATTCACCGGCGATGTTAGACAGCGACACGTTCGCTACTCCTTCGGGCCCCATAAACTGGGTTTTCAGACCCGCGGCGCGTGCCTGGCGCAGGATTTGCCCCATTTCCGGGTGGTAACCGCCGTAGTAAACGAAATCGATATTCTCTTTCTTCAAACGCGCTACCAGCGTAGAGAAATCTTTTTCCCCGGCGGTGATCCCGTCAAAGAACACCACGTTGGCGTTACCCTTTTTCAGGCCATCCTGCACCGCGCGGGCCAGACCTTCACCGTACTGCTGCTTATCATGAATAATCGCGATGCGCTGCGGCTTCACTTTTTCAACGATATATTTAGCGGCCGTTGGGCCCTGATCGGAATCCAGACCCGTGGTACGCATTACCAGGCTATAGCCGCGCGCGGTCAGCTCCGGCGCCGTTGCCGCTGGGGTGATCATCAGAATGCCTTCGTCTTCATAGATGTCTGACGCAGGCTGAGTGGAAGAAGAGCACAGGTGACCGATTACATATTTAATCCCGTCGTTGACCACTTTGTTCGCAACCGCTACCGCTTGTTTCGGGTCACAGGCATCGTCATATTTCACCATGACCAGTTTGTCACCTTTAACGCCTCCCTTGGCGTTGATATCCGCAATTGCCTGCTCTGCGCCGGTAAATTCCTGATCGCCATATTGTGCTACCGGGCCAGACATCGCCCCCACAACAGCAATTTTTATATCTTCTGCTAATGCCATGTTGCTGAATGCGAGTGCAATACATCCTGCCAGTAACGCTTTACCCTTCATTTTCATCCTGAGGTTCCTCATTGTTATGGTTGTTGCATTTGTTGTGATGTTGTTATTTAGCACATTATTCTGATATTGGCGTCACACCAAGTATAAGACATTGATATTTAGGCATGCTGACCGTGCATTTTCAGCATACTCTGCTAAAACATACCCCATTTTTATGGATTTGAAACGTGAATTTTTGCGATGACATAACATATAGGTGACAAAACTATAAATATCAATTTCATCTCCATAATATGACCTTATATCATCGATATAAAATATAATCTTAATTAAGATGTATTGTTGAATATATATAAATGACAGTATTATTTATAAAAGCCAAATATTATATTATTTTGTTATGCGTTATATGCATCCGCTAGAAATAGCCATATTAGTCAATACATTCAATATGTGATCTTGGTAACGTTTAAAAATCCATAAAACAATATATATTCAAAGAACAGAAACCACTCTCAAGAATGGAGTCTGTTACATACAAAATATAAATCAAACATATGGATTATATATATAAGGAAGATAACCATTGAATCTCTATGATATCATCATATTAACACATGGTGACGCAGGTAAAGAGTTATTAAACAGTAGTGAAATGATTGTTGGCAAAACGAAAAATACAACGGCTATTTCTCTGATCATCGGGATGTCACCAGAAACGTTAATGGAGCAAACAAGGAAAATACTCAGACCCAATATTAAAACCGTTATTCTTACCGATATATATGGTGGAACACCATCAAATGTAGCGACGGTTCTCTCCAGAGAATACCCTATTCATTGTATTAGCGGCGTAAACCTTGCCATGCTGCTTGAAGCGAATATGTTACAAGACTCCGATAAAGAAATCACCATCGAAGAATATGTTCAATGTATTCATGATGCCGGTAAAGATATGGTTCAAAGTTATCAATTTAATAAAGGATAATAGAGTATGAGTATAGTACATGCCCGCATTGATTATCGACTAATTCATGGACAGGTTATCACCAAATGGCTGAAAAGGAGCAACGCCGATAAAATAATAGTTATTGATGACGAATTATATAATGATCCTTTTTTAGCCGAAGTTTATAAAATGGCGGCCCCCAGCGGCATCGAAGTAATCATGACATCCATTGAGGAAACGACAACCCGCTGGAATGAGAAAAATTTCTATACTGGCAAACTTTTAATCCTTTTCAAATCTATTGATTCAGCATTAAAGACAATTCAGGGCGGATTAGAACTTGAAGAGTTGCAAATAGGTGGCATAGAAAACATCCCTGGCAGAAAAATCGTCTTTAATCAGATATCAATAAATAAAGAAGATGCAGAAAAACTACAAGTAATAGAAGACAGGAATATTAAAGTTTATTTCCAGACTATCCCAGAAGAAGAACCAGCCAGTCTGCAAAAAATAAAGAATAAGTTACCTTAAAAAGGAGAGGAACTTATGGGCGTTTCTACAGCAATATTGATTGGTTTAGTTTATTGGATATCACAAGCGAAGGTATGGTATGGCTTTTCAATCATGCGCATGCCGTTATCTATTGCCCCCATTATGGGAATTATCTTTGATGATATGCCGACTGCATTATCAGTCGGTGCGACATTACAGATGATCTATATAGGTAGTATTGCTCCTGGTGGGAACCCGCCAGCAGATGAGGGATTGGCCTCCTGCATCGCTATACCTATTGCTCTTACTGCGGGGATAAAACCTGAAATAGCTATTTCGTTGGCAATCCCAATAGGTTTATTAGGGGTTGTTCTCGAAAACGTTCGTAAAACGGTTAATACCACATTTGTTCATATGGCCGATCGCTATGCCGAAAAAGCAGATATCAAAGGGATACAGCGGGTAGCAACTATCTATCCTATTCTGTTGGCCTTCCCTATGCGCTTCGTTCCTGTTTTCGTTGCCTGTTTGTATGGCCCAGATGCTATTGCCTCATTTGTCAAACTGTTACCCTCCTGGACCACCAACGGCTTAGCTATCGCTGGTAATATTCTTCCAGCATTAGGTTTTGCTATCACTATCATTGTGATCGGTAAAAAACAATACATCCCGTTATTCATCATTGGTTTCTTCTTGGTCACATATTCAGGGCTAAACACCATAGGGATATCCATTTTTGGTTTATGTGCTGTTCTCTTATACATGCAATCAAAAACTGCGAAAGGAACACAAAATGGCTAATAATATCGACTTAAAGGAAGCCGAAAGCTCACCAATTACGAATAGAGATGTGCAGATTGTCTGGTTAAAATGGCATGCTTTCTCAGAAACATCATTAAATTTTGAACGGTTACAGGCTCTAGCCTTTTGTAATTCAATGACAGGGATTTTAGCTAAGCTATACCCAAATGAGAGGGATCTTTCAAAAGCGTTACAGCGCCATTTGACGATGTTTAACACACAAGCTAACTGGGGCTCAGTGGTAAACGGCATCACTATCGCACTAGAAGAAAAAGCATCCCAGGAACCGGAAGAACAGCGAACAGCCACAACCCAATTAGTGACCAGTTTAAAAACGGGGCTAATGGGTCCAGTCTCAGGTATCGGGGATACGCTAGATTTTGGCACATTGCGACCTATTGTTATTGGGGTATGTATTCCTTTTGTATTGCAAGGGTACGTATTAGCCGCGTTACTGCCATTGATCTATCAAGTTGTCTATATGTTCTTCGCTAGCCGATTTGCACTTAATATTGGCTATAAAAAAGGGAAAGAGTCAATTTTAGAGATACTCCACTCTGGCAGTATCCATAAAATTATTGAAGGCGCAGGTATGTTCGGCCTGTTGATGATGGGGGCGCTTTCTGCCACTTATGTAAAGATTAAGACACCGCTACATATTACTACTGGTGGGGGGAATACTATTGTCCTGCAGGACATGTTAGACAAAATTGTGCCTAACTTACTCCCCCTGGTTGCGGTTCTCGGTATTTATATATACATCCAGAAGTGTGGACCGCATTTCCTACGAATACTGGTAGCAATCCTCTCTTTAAGTCTTATTTTTTCATTCTTCGGTTTATTGTAATATGAAAAAAATACTTATAACGCCAAGGCCCTTTCTTAGTAAGGGGCAAAAATATCTGGATGAATTACAGGCAGCAGGTTATATCGTCGAATGTAATACGAGCGGCGGACGTTTTAGTAAAGAAGAGTTGATGGTAAAAATTGAAGATGCCGATGCTATTATTACAGGCAACGACCCTTTAGATCAAGACGTTATAGATTGTGCAAAAAAACTAAAAGTAATCTCAAAATATGGTGTTGGTTTAGATAATATAAACGTTGAGTATGCGAACAGCAGAAATATTGTGGTGCATAAAGCACTCAACGCCAATTCTGTTTCGGTAGCAGAAATGGCTATTCTAATGATGCTATCCAGTGCCAGAAAGTATGTTGAAATCGAACAACAGGCTAAATGTAGTAATGATGTAAGATTGGTGGGTACTGAGTTACATAAAAAGACATTAGGGCTGATTGGCCTTGGTGCTATTGGCAAACATGTAGCCCACATCGCTATGGGTATGGAGATCATTGCATACGACCCTTATATCAATCAGAGTCAGGTTTTTCCGTATATAAACTTTAAAGAGTTAGATGAGGTGTATCAGTTCAGTGATGTTATCTCGCTTCATTTGCCTTTATTAGATAGCACCAGGCACATGATTGATCAGCACGCATTCGAAAAAATGAAACCTTCCGCAATTTTAATAAATACTGCACGAGGCGGTTTGATTGATGAAGATAGTTTATACAATGCTTTAATTACTCATAAAATTTCTTTTGCTAGTGAAGATATTGAACTTAAAGAACGAAAAGAAGCAACAAAACAACTCATGAATTACTCGATCACGCCACATGCGGCTTCGTTTACTCAGGAAGCAGATCTTAACACAATTCAAATCTCGATTAAAAATGTTACCAACGAACTGGAGAAAAGATAATGAAAGAACTTAAGGGAATTATTACTGCGATGGTGACACCATTTGATGAAACGGAAAAAATGGATATCCCGGCAGCAAGAAAGATGGCTCGCTGGTTAGTCAACAATGGTGTTCATGGATTATTTATTTGTGGCACCAACGGTGAATTTCATCTGTTATCAGATGATGAAAAAGTAGAACTCACCAAAGCAGTTGTTGATGAAGTGGGTGATGACGTAACTATTTGCGCCGGTGCCGGTTGCTGTAGCACACAGCAAACTATTGCTCTGACTCAACGACTCGTTGATGCTGGCGCAGATTACATTTCAGTTGTAACCCCCTACTATCTGGTGCCTAATCAGGAAGATTTATATAAACATTACTATGATATTGCGGCCAGCACAGCAGCACCTATTATTCTATACAATCTCCCAGGGCAAACGGGCCTAAGTATTGAATACGAAACAGCGAATCGCCTGGCTGATATCGATAATATCGTGGCAATCAAAGATAGCAGTGGGAAATTTGAAGTACAAAAACAGTACCTTGAGATTTCAAAACACAAAAATTTTAAAGTATTGAACGGTTCAGATTCGCTGATGCTTGATGCATTTAAAGAAGGTTCAGTTGCCAGCGTCGCAGCCACATCAAATGTTTTACCGAAGATTGAAGTGGATTTGTATAACTACTTTATCGCGGGGCAGTTGGATCAAGCACAGGAAGAGCGTAATAAGATCGATGCGCTGCGTATGAACATTAAGAAAATGACCGCACCTGCAGTAATGAAAGAGGCTCTTAACTTAATGGGGATCACCGCAGGCATTACCAGAAGACCAATACATATGCCGAATGAAATCATCACTCAGGATATCAAAGAGATGCTGGCAGCCTATAATCTCCTGCCACAATAAGTTATACCGACAGTATTCGGCTGCATTAAGGTGACATGTTTGCCCAGAAACCGGGCAAACATGTCACCTTGTCAGGCGCAGGGGCATCAATCACTTCGGCCCCCCCCCCCACAACACCAGAGAGGCAAAAGCAAACCTGGCAGAGGAAAGCGTGATAGCAGTTTGAAGTATCAATGAGACATAAAAAACCCCGGATTTTCATCCAGGGTTTATCAGCATTTCCAGGTCGGCGGAAGATTACGCTTCGATCGCCGCACGCAGTTTTTTCATGGCGTTCTTTTCAAGCTGACGAACACGTTCAGCAGAGACGCCGTAGCGATCGGCCAGTTCTTGCAACGTCGACTTGTTGTCTTCGTCCAGCCAACGGGCGCGAATGATGTCCTGGCTACGCTCGTCCAGACCCTCCATTGCGTGGGTCAGTTTGTTCGCGGCCTGATCTTCCCAGTTATCTTCTTCAATGCCGTCGGCAAAGTTAGATGATTTATCCTGCAGATACAGAACCGGTGCCATCGGCTGGCTGTCAGACTCGTCGTCTGAAGACATGTCAAACGTCATGTCCTGCGCCGCCATACGGGATTCCATTTCGCGCACGTCTTTGCTGGAAACACCCAGCTCACGAGCAACCATTTCAACTTCGTCCTGATTGAACCAGCCCAGACGCTGCTTGGTTTTACGCAGGTTAAAGAACAGCTTACGCTGCGCTTTGGTGGTCGCGACTTTTACGATACGCCAGTTACGCAGAACGTATTCGTGGATCTCAGCTTTGATCCAGTGCACGGCGAAAGAAACCAGGCGCACACCCACTTCCGGGTTGAAACGGCGCACGGCTTTCATCAGGCCGATATTACCTTCCTGAATCAGATCCGCCTGCGGCAGGCCATAGCCCGCATAATTACGAGCAACATGAACAACAAAGCGCAGGTGAGACAGGATCAGCGTTTTAGCTGCTTCCAGATCGCCCTGGTAATGCAGCTTTTCAGCAAGTAGCCGCTCCTCGTCAGCCGACAACATCGGCCACGCGTTCGCAGCCCGGATGTAAGATTCCAGGTTACCAACAGGGGCTAAAGCTAAATTTTGCATTTCTTTGGTCATTCAAATCCTCTCAATCTTTTCATCTGACGCGTTGGCTAAAACCATTAGCAACAACCATGCCAGAGCTTATGAGCAACGAGAATATCATTCAATCTTTTATCAGACAGTGATTTTATCCACAAGTTCCATGTCGTAATGTGTATAGATTACGCACAAAATGTGACATCACAATGAATACGCCGGGAAGAGATAACAGGGACTCTTTCCCTGCAGAGCGAACTACTCAGTGCAGGGAAAGATTATACCAGAGATTTTTTAATCGGGGGTAAAGTGGCGTAAATGTTGAACCGTGGCAAGCCAGGCTGCCACCCAGCCAATCATCGAGCACACCAGCAGTAATAACAGGCATTCGTCGAATGATAAGCCGTTGATATCAAACTTAGTTCCAAAAACCTGCGCCACCTCAGTAACCGCTGACGACAGGCGCATCACCAAAATTTCTGACAAAATTAGTGAAAGAAATGCGCCGGAAAAACCGAGCAGCGCACCGCCGTAGAGGAACGGACGCAGGATAAACCCATCCGTCGCGCCAATCAGTTTCTGCACGTTAATGGTATCGCGACGCGCAAAAATACTCAGCCGCACACTGTTACCGATGACGAGGAAGACCGCCGCTACCATCAGCACGCCAATCATCGCGGAGACGCGTCCGACAAGGCCCGTCAGCGCCGCCAGACGGGCAAACCAGCTGTCATCCATGCGCACTTCATCAATACCGTTGATTTGTGCGATACGGTCGCGCAGCGTGTTCAGCGACTCCGTGCCCTGGAAGTCCAGTTTCGGGATAACCACCGCCACGGCCGGTAGCGGGTTCTCTTCCAGCATATCCAGCGCGCCGCCAAAGCCGGACCAGTTACGGAATTCGCCCAGCGCGTCATCGCGGGAAAGGTAATTCACTTTCTCCACGCCCTGCTCGGCCTGCAACTGACCAACCACCCGCGCCGCTGCATCATCATCCAGCGTTTTTTGCAGGTAAACGGTGATCTGCGGAGAAGGATAATACTGGCTTGCCGCATGGTCGACGTTCTTATAAACCATGTAGCATACGCTTGGCAGCGTCAGGGAGATGGCAATAACCATCACCGTCAGGAACGTCGCCAGCGGCTTGCTTTTCAGGTCCTGTAACGCGCCCTGGAACGCGTAGCGTACCTGCTCGTTAAAGACATTGGTTTTACGCGAGTTCGGCTTTGGCGCGGCTTTCGCCCGCTTTGGCGCGTTACGACCGCCATCTCCCGGCGCGCCGCCCGATTTACGGAAGCGATCCAGTCGGCCACCGAACTGTTTGATTTGATTAATAGCGTCACGTCTATTCATGGGCCAGGCCTCCATGCAGATGTCCATCGCTCAGAACCATTTGGCGATAGGAGCGACGGGAGATCAGGCCAATATCGTGCGTGGCCATTAATACCGTGACCCCGACGCGGTTAAACTCTTCAAACAGGCGAAGGATCCCTTCCGACAACGCGTCATCCAGGTTCCCTGTTGGTTCATCCGCCAGCAATACCGCAGGTTTGTTCACCACCGCACGGGCGATGCCCACGCGCTGTTGTTCACCGCCGGAGAGCTGAATAGGGAAGTTTTTCGCTTTGTCCAACAGTCCGACCTTATCCAGCGCCGCTGACACGCGACGACGAATATCGTCCCCGCTGGCGCCCGCGATGATCAGCGGGATTGCCACGTTGTCAAACACGGTTCTGTCCATCAACAGGTGGTGATCCTGAAAAATCATGCCAATCTGACGACGCAGAAACGGCACTTCACGGTTTTTCAAACGGCTGATGTCATGCCCGCTGAAGTAGATTTTCCCGGCGCTGGGCCGTTCAATTCCACAAATCAGCTTCAGCAGGGTACTTTTCCCCGCGCCGGAGTGGCCGGTCAGAAATGCCATCTCGCCAGGCTGCATATGGAAGGTAACTCCCTGCAGCGCTTGTCTCCCACCGAGATAGGCCTTGCTGACATGTTCAAAGCGAATCATTGTTAATCCTCTCGGGCAAAAAGTGCCTCTATAAAATCGTCCGCTTTAAACGGACGTAAATCCTCGATACGTTCGCCCACACCGATATAGCGGATAGGGATGCCAAACTGATCGGCAACCGAGAAGATGACCCCGCCCTTCGCTGTACCGTCCAGCTTAGTCAGGGTGATACCGGTTAAGCCCACGGCTTCATGGAACAGTTTGGCCTGGCTTATCGCATTCTGCCCGGTGCTGGCGTCGATAGTCAGCATAACTTCATGCGGCGCATCTTCGTCGAGCTTCTTCATGACGCGAACGATTTTTTTCAATTCTTCCATCAGGTGCGATTTGTTCTGCAAACGCCCTGCGGTATCAGCGATCAGCACATCTACATTACGCGCCTTCGCCGCCTGGATAGCATCAAAGATGACGGACGCGGAATCCGCGCCGGTATGCTGAGCAATCACCGGGATGTTGTTACGCTGACCCCAGACCTGCAGCTGCTCTACCGCCGCCGCACGGAAGGTATCGCCCGCCGCCAGCATCACCGATTTACCCTGCTGCTCAAACTGACGCGCCAGCTTTCCGATAGTGGTGGTTTTACCCACGCCGTTGACGCCAACCATTAAGATAACAAACGGCGTCTTGCCATCAACATTCAGCGGTTCTTCCACCTTCGCCAGAATCTCGCCCATCTCTTCTTTCAGCAGGCCGTACAGCGCTTCCGCGTCTTTGAGCTGCTTACGGCTGGCACCTTCCGTCAGATTCGCAATAATCTTGCGGGTCGTTTCTACGCCCACGTCGGCAATCAGCAGTTGCTCTTCCAGCTCTTCAAACAGATCATCGTCGATCTTTTTACCACGGAACAGACTGATAAATCCGGAACCAAGGTTTTCTTTTGTTTTCAGGAGGCTGCGTTTCAGACGCGCAAAGAAACCTTCTTTCGTTGGTTTTTCCTGCTCCTGGACTCCCTCTTCTTCTGTCGGTGCTTCTACGGCAGGTTCTTCTACCGGCACCACCATCACGGCTTCTTCAGTTGCCTCAGCAGCCAGCGCCTGCGCTTCCAGCTCTTCATCAGTCAGGTGCGGTTCGTTTTCGGCTTCCTCTTCAACCGCCTCAACGATTTCCACGGTTTCCGCTTCGGCCTGCCACTCTTCGGCAGAAACCTCTTCGGTTTTCACCTCTTCCGGCAGCGGCAATTCTTCGCGTTCGATAACCGTCGCCGCTGGCGTTTCCACTACGGGTTCAGCAACCCGCTCAATCTCCGGCTGCGATTGTTCGGCAACAGGTTCTGCTTCCGGCTGCAGTTTTTCGATTTCCGCAACCTGTTCAGTCACTTCAACAACTTCAGCTGCAAAAGCTTCCGTTTCCGCCTCGCTACGGGTTTCCTCGGCGCGCGGCTGTTCGTCAACGACGGTAGTTTCTTCAGCAACCGGTTGTTGTTCTTCGTTTTTTAATTCTGTCTCGTTTTCCGGTGCCTGCTCTTTTTGACCAAAGCCCAGCCAGGAAAAAAAGCCACGTTTTTTCTCTTTCGCCATTTGCGACTACACTCCCCCGCTGTTGCTTCATGGCACAGCGTCAACGCTATGTACATAGCAGCTAAAAAAATGATGAAATAGTCTATCACTTATACCCAATGAATTTCGAGTTACGTCAAGGTGGCAAGCGCACGAATCCCGATGAGCTTACTTTTAGTAAGTGATTCGGGTGAGTAAGTGCAGCCAACGAAGAGGTAACTTGAAAGGCGACGGGTTAACTTAACTCACATCACCGCCTGGAATGACACGTCAGCAGCGGATTGAGCAATAATTGAAATGAAAAAACCGAATCACTCTGGTAGCGGCCAGATCCGCATTATTGGCGGCCAATGGCGTGGCCGTAAACTCCCGGTTCCGGATAGTCCCGGTCTGCGCCCAACCACCGACCGCGTACGCGAAACCTTATTTAACTGGCTGGCCCCGGTAATGGTCGATGCTCACTGCCTGGACTGCTTCGCCGGCAGCGGCGCGCTGGGACTGGAAGCCCTCTCTCGCTATGCGGCAAATGCGACGCTTCTGGAAATGGATCGCGCGGTATCACAGCAGCTACAAAACAATCTCGCCACGCTGAAAGCCCCCCATGCCCGGGTCGTCAACACCAATACCCTGACATTTTTGGCCCAGACGGGTACGCCGCATAACGTGGTGTTTGTTGACCCGCCGTTTCGCAAAGGATTACTGGAAGAAACATTAACTCTTCTGGAAACTCATGGCTGGCTGGCAAATGAAGCGTATATTTACGTTGAAAGCGAAGTAGAAAACGGTTTGCCGCCGGTTCCGGTGAACTGGTCGCTGTACCGTGAAAAAGTCGCCGGACAGGTCGCCTATCGCCTTTACCAACGTGAAGCACGAGGAGAACACGATGCTGATTAACCTGGGACGCCTGCTGATGTTGTGCGTCTGGGCATTTTTACTACTCAATATTTTCCAACCCTTTCCACGCCCGCTTAACATCTTCGTTAACGTCGCACTGATTTTTATGGTGCTGATGCACGGCATGCAACTGGCGCTGTTAAAAAGCACCATGCCTAAAGATGGCCCGCAGATGACCCGCGGAGAGAAAATCCGTATTTTTCTGTTCGGCGTCTTTGAGTTACTGGTTTGGCAGAAGAAGATTAAAGATCAGTTGAAAAAGTAACTGTAATCTTTTCGCCCGGCGGCGCTTAGCAGGCCGGGGCGACAAAATCTCCAGGCCGGACAAAGCGTAAGCCGCCATCCGGCATCAGTCAGATGAAACCTTAGCGTTCACTGTAAAATCAACAAAACGCGAACCTTTGTAACTCAGCGTTCCCTTATCCCCGACCGTTAACGCATGGTACTGCTGGGCATCCAGACGAAACGTCTGCTCGAAGCCGCCACTTTGTGGCTTAAAACTGACTTCATAGCGCATGCTGGTCCCCGCCGGGCTCACTTCCTGCTGGCGGGATCGCCGATCGTTAAGCGGTTTTTCCCGTTTGTTACTCACCACCACCTGCTTTTGCACTAACGGCGCAGTATCATTATCGGCTTTTTCACGCCGCTGCTGAACGAAGCGAAACGACGCAGCAACAACGATTAAGACAATGATAACAATGAAAAAAAGTGGTGGTTTGCTCATATTATTAACCCATCAGAAAATGCGGAAATAAGCATACATTGCCTGTTATGGTGTTGTCATCTGGCAGTGTCGACCTCTACACTGAACAGTAGAGCCGTGAGCACCCCGCTTACGAAAAAATAACGAATTCAAGGAACTAAGATGCTTTGGTCGTTTATCGCTGTCTGCCTTTCCGCATGGTTGTTCGTGGATGCTTCCTATCGTGGGCCCGCCTGGCAACGCTGGGTCTTTAAACCCCTAACCTTACTCCTGCTGGCGCTGCTGGCCTGGCAGGCGCCAATGTTTAATGCTGTCAGCTATCTGGTGCTGGCTGGCCTGCTTGCCTCGCTGCTGGGCGATGCGCTGACGCTGTTACCGCGCCAACGCCTTTTGTATGCCGTGGGGGCATTCTTCTTGTCGCATCTGCTGTATACCATTTACTTCGCCAGCCAAATGACGCTGTCGTTCTTCTGGCCTTTGCCGTTGGTGCTGGTGGTGCTGGGGGCGTTGCTGATTGCCGTGATCTGGACACGTCTGGAAGAGCTACGCATCGCTATCTGTACCTTTATTGGTATCACGCTGATGATGGTCTGGATGGCTGGTGAGCTGTGGTTCTTCCGCCCGACCGCTCCGGCGCTGTCGGCCTTTATGGGCGCATCACTCCTGTTCATCGGCAACATTGTCTGGCTGGGTAGCCATTACCGTCGCCGCTTCCGCGCCGATAACGCAATTGCTGCCGCCTGCTACTTCGCCGGACATTTCCTGATTGTTCGTTCGTTGTATCTTTAAAACGCTTGACTCTGGAGTCGACTCCAGAGTGTATCCTCCGGTTAATATGAAATGATTATCAACCGGAGGATGCCATGTCGACACCCGATTCCAGTGGCAAAAAAGCCCCACAATTTTCTTCTTTCAAGCTAGCGCCTGCGCCACAAAAGGCTGACGACTGCTGCTGCGAAGGAAGTTGCTCCACCCCACCACCCGTATCCGGTACCGTAATGGGTACCCGCTACTCCTGGAAAGTGGCAGGCATGGACTGTGCAGCCTGCGCCCGAAAAGTGGAGAATGCGGTCCGCCAGGTCAACGGCGTCAACCAGGTCCAGGTTCTGTTCGCCACCGAAAAACTGGTAGTCGACGCGGGTTCCGATATCCGCCTGCAAGTTGAAAGCGCAGTGCAAAAGGCAGGCTATACCCTGCGCGATGAGCAAGCGCCAGACGCCGCCCCCGAGTCGCGGTTTAAAGAGAACCTGCCGCTGATTTCGCTGATTATCATGATGGCGATTAGCTGGGGGCTGGAGCAGTTCAATCACCCCTTTGGCCAGATAGCATTTGTCGCCACCACGCTGGTAGGTTTGTATCCGATTGCCCGTCAGGCCCTGCGTCTGATGAAAACCGGCAGCTACTTTGCCATTGAAACGTTGATGAGCGTGGCCGCCATTGGCGCACTGTTTATCGGCGCGACGGCCGAAGCCGCCATGGTACTGCTGCTGTTTTTAATTGGCGAACGCCTGGAAGGATGGGCCGCCAGCCGCGCCCGTAAAGGGGTCAGCGCACTGATGGCGCTCAAGCCGGAAACCGCCACGCGCCTGCGTAACGGCGAGCGCGAAGAGGTTGCTATCAATACTCTCCAGCCAGGCGATGTTATTGAGGTTGCCGCGGGTGGGCGTTTACCTGCCGATGGCAAGCTGGTCTCCGGATTTGCCAGCTTTGATGAAAGCGCCCTGACCGGCGAATCGATACCGGTTGAGCGCGCCACGGGCGAGAAAGTCCCGGCGGGCGCCACCAGCGTGGACCGTCTGGTAACGCTGGAAGTACTCTCCGAACCGGGTGCCAGCGCCATTGACCGTATTCTGAAATTGATTGAAGAAGCGGAAGAACGCCGCGCCCCCATTGAGCGCTTTATTGACCGTTTCAGCCGGATTTACACCCCAGCCATTATGGCGGTTGCGTTGTTGGTCACCCTTGTACCACCGCTGCTGTTTGCCGCATCCTGGCAGGAGTGGATTTATAAAGGGCTGACGCTGCTGCTGATTGGCTGCCCATGTGCGCTGGTGATTTCCACACCCGCAGCCATTACCTCTGGCCTTGCCGCCGCGGCACGTCGTGGCGCGTTAATCAAAGGCGGGGCCGCGCTGGAGCAGTTGGGTAGGGTAACGCAGGTCGCGTTTGATAAAACCGGCACCCTGACCATCGGTAAACCGCGCGTCACGGCGATTCACCCGGCAAGCGGTATTGGCGAGGCAGAACTGCTGGCGCTGGCGGCAGCAGTAGAGCAAGGCGCGACGCACCCGCTGGCGCAGGCGATTGTTCGGGAAGCCCAAACGCGCGAGCTGACTATCCCTGCCGCAAAAGATCAACGGGCGCTGGTTGGCTCTGGCATTGAAGCACTGGTCAACGGCGAACGCGTGCTGATTTGCGCCGCCGGTAAGCAGCCTGCCGATGCTTTTGCCGGGCAGATAAGCGAGCTGGAAAGCGCGGGTCAAACGGTGGTGCTGGTGCTGCGTAGCGATGCCGTTCTTGGCGTGCTGGCTCTACAGGACACGCTGCGCGACGACGCCCGTAGCGCCATCAGCGAGCTTAATCAGATTGGCGTGAAAGGGGTGATTCTGACGGGCGATAACCCGCGAGCGGCGGCAGCTATTGCCAGTGAATTGGGTCTCGAATTCAAAGCGGGTCTATTACCGGAAGATAAAGTACAGGCCGTTACTCATCTTAACCAACAGTCGCCGCTGGCGATGGTCGGCGACGGCATCAACGACGCTCCGGCAATGAAAGCAGCCACCATTGGCATTGCGATGGGAAGCGGGACCGATGTCGCCCTGGAAACCGCCGATGCCGCCCTGACCCACAACCGCCTGCGTGGTCTGGTGCAAATGATTCAGTTAGCCCGCGCCACCCACGCCAATATTCGCCAGAACATTGCGATTGCGCTAGGCCTGAAGGGGATTTTTCTCGTCACCACGCTGCTCGGGATAACCGGACTGTGGCTGGCGGTGCTGGCAGATACGGGGGCGACGGTACTGGTGACCGCTAACGCGCTGCGGTTACTACGTAAAGGATAATGCGTCTGTGCCGGACGGCTGTTGCATTAGCGCCATCCGGCTAAGATTACTGGCCTTTGCGCACCAGATAGCGGTACGGCAGAGAGTCGGTCTCTTTTGCCACCAGCTCATGCTCCATAAAGGTACAGAAGCCGGGAATGTCACGGGTTGTCGCCGGATCGTCGGCGACAATCAGCAGCGTTTCACCCGCCTGCATGCCGCGCACGGTTTTACGCACCATCATTACGGGTTCCGGGCAGCGCAGCCCCTGGGCATCAAGAGTATGGTCGGGAGAGGTAAACAGATCGCTCATCGTAGTCTCGTTCATTCAAAAACGGCGTTATTTTACGCTCTGTTGTGGCGTAAGCCAATCAGGTTAACGATTGCGTGAAAAACAACCATTGCAATGTGCTCTTAAAGCAGTATCATGCGACGGTTTTTTATTGGGTTCCCTCACCCCATCCAACAAAAAGGTCACAATATGACTCCGTTTACACAATCTCAACGCGTAAAAGCGTTGTTTTGGCTATCGCTATTTCATCTGCTGGTGATCACCTCCAGCAACTATCTGGTGCAGCTACCGATCTCCATTTTTGGTTTCCATACCACATGGGGCGCTTTCAGCTTTCCGTTTATTTTCCTCGCGACCGATCTGACCGTGCGTATTTTTGGCGCTCCGTTGGCACGACGTATCATCTTTGCGGTAATGATCCCCGCGCTGCTGATTTCCTATGTCGTTTCATCACTGTTCTATATGGGATCGTGGCAGGGATTCGGCGCACTGCTGCACTTTAATCTGTTTGTCGCCCGTATCGCCGCCGCCAGCTTTATGGCTTACGCGCTGGGTCAAATTCTGGATGTGCATGTCTTTAACCGCCTGCGTCAGAACCGTCGCTGGTGGCTGGCGCCAACGGCTTCCACGCTGTTTGGCAACATCAGCGATACGTTAGCCTTCTTCTTTATCGCTTTCTGGCGCAGCCCAGATGCCTTTATGGCCGAGCACTGGATGGAAATCGCGCTGGTCGACTACTGCTTCAAAGTGCTGATCAGCATTATTTTCTTCCTGCCGATGTACGGCGTGCTGCTGAATATGTTACTGAAAAGGCTGGCAGATAAATCCGAAATCGCTGCATTGCAGACGAGTTAAAGGTTCATTTTCCGAGTTGTGATAAGATGGACGAATGAGCCGTTATGGCCGTTTATCGAAAGGAAGAAGTCAATGCGCAATCTGGTTAAATATGTCGGTATTGGCCTGCTGGTTATGGGGCTTGCGGCCTGTGATAATAGCGATACAAAAGCGCCAGCAGAGGGTGCTGCCGCAGAAAGTAGCGCCACTGGACAACCGGTCAGCTTGCTGGACGGTAAACTCAGTTTTTCCCTGCCAGCGGATATGACCGATCAGAGCGGCAAACTGGGCACCCAGGCGAACAATATGCACGTTTATTCTGACGCAACCGGCCAGAAAGCGGTGATTGTAATTGTTGGCGACAATACCAACGAAGACCTGGCTGTGCTGGCAAAACGCCTGGAAGATCAGCAGCGTAGCCGCGACCCGCAGTTGCAGGTCGTCACCAATAAATCAATTGAGCTGAAAGGCCACACGCTGCAGCAGTTAGACAGCATCATCTCGGCCAAAGGCCAGACCGCTTACTCTTCCGTGGTGTTGGGTAAAGTCGATAACCAACTGCTGACTCTGCAAATCACGCTGCCTGCTGACGATCAGCAAAAAGCGCAGACTACCGCAGAAAACATCATTAACACGCTGGTTATCCAGTAACAGTTAAGACGATGACTCGGCCTCCGGTGACACCACCTGAGGCCGTTTTTTTAATCGCCAGGTCAGCAATAACGCCACCGCCACCAACCCTGCCGCCGCCAGATAGATAACCGGCACGCCCGCCCACGTCATGACCAGCCCGGCCAGCGGCCCCGTAACTCCCAGTGATAAATCCATAAACACCGTATACGTCGCCAGCGCAGCTCCCTGATTTTGCTGCGGGACGGCTTTTACCGCCACCACGCCCAGCGCCGGGAACACCAGCGAGAACCCTGCACCGGCCAGCAGGACGCCGCTTTTCGCCATCCACGGCATGGAAGCCATCCCCACCAGCAGCAACCCAACAATCTCGACGCTAAAGCAGATCATCGCCACATTTAGTCCACCTAAACGGTTGATACCATTTGGGAATAACAAGCGGGTCCCCACAAACGTGCAGCTAAAAAGCGTCAGCGCGAAAGCGGCGCCGTCCCAGCCTTTGGCATCATAAAACAGGGTAATGAAAGTGGCGATCACGCCAAATCCGGCTGAGGCCAGGGCCAGCGCCATGCCGTACAACCAGACACGCCCAAGCACCGCGCGAAACGGCAATGGTTTGCCTTTGCTGGCCTTTACCGCCGGACGAGGGAGCGCCAGCAGTATTGCCAGCAGCGCCACGCCCATCACGGTCAGCGCCAGTCCCTGTAAGCCACCCCAGGCATAAAACAGAACGCCCAGCGGAGCGCCTATCGCCATCGCGCCATAGGTCACGATGCCGTTCCACGAAATCACCCGTCCGATGTGCATTGAACCAACGACCCCAACCCCCCACAGCGTAGAGCCAGTCCCGGCAAAGCTTTGCCCGATCCCTAGAATCACGCGCCCCAGGCATAACAGCAGCAGGCTGGCCAGCGGCCAGCCATTCGTGAAGCCCGCCAGGAAGTAGCCCAGACCACTTAAAAAACAGCCACACAGTCCGAATACCACAATCTTCTTTGGCCCCAGCAGGTCGGCATAGCGACCTGCATGTGGACGGCTCAGCAGCGTAGCAAAATATTGCAGGCTGATGACCAGCCCTGCCCAAAAAGCGCTAAATCCCATCACATCATGGACATAGCCTGGCAATACAGCGAGCGGCAGACCAATGGTCAGGTAGCTGGCGAAGTTAAACATCACCACAGAGACAATACGCAGATTAAGGCGTAAACCGCTAAGCGTCGGTTCAGCGACGGGTTCGGGCATGGAGGATCACCACGTTTTCACAACAGTGTTTCATTTCTACCATGTTGCCGGGCAGAAATCAGTAGTCAGTTTAGGAATATCAGTCGCAAGCCAGCCGCTACACTTAATGCAAAAACGCAAACAGGAAGACGACATGACAACCGCCCAGCCCGATAAAACGGGTTTGCACATTCTGCTCAAACTGGCCGCTCTGGTGGTGATCCTCGCGGGTATTCATGCCGCGGCGGATATCATCGTACAGCTTCTGCTGGCCCTTTTTTTTGCCATTGTATTGAATCCGCTGGTCACCTGGTTTATTCGCCGGGGTGTACGTCGGCCAGTCGCGATAACGTTAGTCGTGGTGGTGATGCTGATCGTTCTTACGGCGTTAATCGGCGTTCTGGCGTCATCCATCACTGAATTCATGGCCATGCTGCCAAAATACAACAAGGAGCTGACGCGCAAGGTTCTGTATCTGCAAGAGATGGTGCCTTTTCTGAATCTGCATATGTCCCCGGAGCGCATGCTGCAACGTATGGACTCCGACAAGCTGATGACCTTCACAACCACGCTGATGACAAGTCTTTCCGGTGCCATGGCCAGCGTCGTTCTGCTGGTGATGACGGTGGTCTTTATGTTGTTTGAGGTGCGTCATGTCCCCTATAAGCTGCGCTTTGCGCTGAACAACCCACAAATCCATATTGCGGGGCTGCATCGGGCGCTGAAAGGTGTTTCTCACTATCTGGCGCTGAAAACGTTGCTCAGCTTATGGACCGGTGCCATCGTCTGGCTCGGACTGGCGCTAATGGGTATTCAGTTTGCTCTGATGTGGGGTGTGCTGGCATTCCTGCTAAACTACGTGCCCAACATTGGCTCGGTCATTTCCGCCGTTCCACCCATGATCCAGGCGCTGCTGTTCAACGGCGTTTACGAATGCGTGCTGGTTGGGGCGCTGTTTCTGGTGGTGCATATGGTAATTGGCAACATCCTTGAGCCCCGCATGATGGGGCACCGGCTGGGATTATCGACGCTAATCGTCTTTCTCTCTCTGTTGGTGTGGGGATGGCTGCTTGGTCCGGTAGGTATGCTGCTCTCCGTGCCGTTAACCAGCGTGTGTAAAATCTGGATGGAAACCACCACAGGCGGTAGCAAACTGGCAATTTTGCTGGGACCCGGCAGGCCCAAAAGTCGGCTACCCTGAAAACTACCAACCGAGGTAGTTATTATATTTCCATATTGACGTTAAAATGACGTCAACACAGCTATATACAGTGGCTTATCTTAAATAAAGAGTGAAAAGGAATTCATTCTTTTATAAAGGAAATATATAATCCACATGCATTATTCTTTGCCAAAAAACATAAAAGTAATGAACACATCCAAAGCATTTAACTTAAACTATCCACTTAGATTTAAAGGTTATTTTATTTGATACGTTTTCTCTAAAAATCTATACTTCTCGCCGATGATGATGCTGAAAAGTTTCTGTTGAAGAAAGTGATAGAATATTATCATCCGGTCATCTCATTGCCTCGCTATCAACAGAGTGAAATAAAACGCTAATTTAGTTTAAATAAAATTGCAGGTGATAAAGGGTGCATCATGATTCCGGAGCTTATAAGTTAACATGTATAAACGGTACTTTGAGAGGGAGTTTTAATGAAACAGTATATTAAGTGGTTTGCAGCCATTGCCGTTGTCGGTGCACTGGCGGGTTGTGCACGTACTGCGCCGATTGATCAAGTTCACACCAGTGTGAGCGCGGGACATACTCAGGACCAGGTTAAAACCGCGATCCTGAAAGCCGGTATTCAACGCCAATGGGTCATGTCCGAAGCCGGACCAGGTATTATTAAAGCTCGCCAACAAACCCGCGATCATGTGGCTGAAGTCCGTATCACTTATACCGCCACCAGCTATGACATCAAATATGACAGCAGCCTCAACCTGCAGGCTTCTGGTGGAAAGATTCACAAAAACTACAACCGCTGGGTACGCAATCTGGATAAAGACATCCAGCTTAATCTGTCAGCCGGCGCCAATCTGTAATTACGCCTAAAGTCGGGCCGAAAAGGCCCGATACTCTTACTATCTGCCATTTAACAGGTTGTCCCCACATGTACGAACAGGATTCGCTTAGCGCACTGGATGCCATTACTGAAGCACAACGTATCGCCTTTGCCCCTATGCTATTTCAAACCGCGTTGTGTCTGCGAAATGCTGGAGTACTCACCTGGCTGGACAAGCAAGGTAAACGCGGCGCCACGCTCGACGAGATTACCGCAAACAGCACCATCAACGAATATGCCGCCAGCATCCTGTTGGATATGGGGTTAAGTGGGCGCATCATTACCCACAAAGAGGGATATTATTACCTCGCTAAAGTCGGTCATTTTCTTTTACATGACACGATGACGCGTGTGAATATGGACTTCACCCAGGATGTTTGTTATCAGGGGCTGTTCTATCTGGAACATGCACTGAAAGAAGGAAAACCCGCAGGGTTAAAAACTTTTGGCGACTGGTCAACAATCTATCCTGCACTATCACAATTACCGCTGGCTGCGCGTGAAAGTTGGTTTGCTTTCGATCATTACTATTCAGATGGAGCATTTGATGCCGCATTGCCATATGTATTCGCCAGCGCCCCTGCAACCCTGTACGATGTCGGCGGAAATACCGGGAAATGGGCATTACGTTGTTGTCAACATGATGACAATATTACTGTCACCCTATTAGATTTGCCGCAACAAATTGCACTTGCCCGCGAAAATATAGAAAATGCAGGATTATCTCATCGCATAAATTTCCATGCTGTGGATATGCTTAGCGACTCGCCTTTACCTGCCGGCGCTGATATCTGGTGGATGAGTCAATTTCTGGACTGTTTTTCTCCGGAACAAATTATCGCTATGCTGCGCAACGTTGCCCGGGTGATGAAACCGGGCGCGAAGCTGTTCATTATGGAACTGTTTTGGGATGCCCAAAAATTTGAAGCGGCCTCATTTAGCCTGAATGCGTCTTCGCTTTATTTTACCTGTATGGCGAATGGCAACAGCCGTTTCTACAGCGTAGAGAGGTTTTATCACTATCTGAATCTGGCAGGTTTTCAGGTAGATGAACGCCACGACAACTTAGGTGTTGGGCATACTTTATTGATATGTCAGAAGAAAAAATAAGAAACAATCGGAACAACCGATTTACCGCGGATACGCGTTGATGAAATTTGCTTTCAACATTATAGACTGGCAGGCCAGGGCGCCAGGGTTAAGCGAAACAGAACAGTGGCATGAATGGTCACGGCTTTCGCACGCCATCGATCCCACTGCGCCATTGGCTAAGCTCAACGAGTTACCGATGATGACGGCTCGCCGCCTCAGTTCCGGCAGCAAACTGGCCGTCGATTGTGGGCTGGCGATGCTACGCCGCCATGATATCAATGCTGTTTTGTATACAAGCCGCCATGGTGAACTGGAGCGTAACTACAGGATCCTGCACGCCCTGGCGACTGGGCAGGCACTCTCACCAACCGATTTTGCCCTCTCTGTACATAACTCTGCTGTGGGTAACCTGACGATCGCTGCGAAAAAACCGATTGCCTCCTCCTCGCTTTCTGCTGGTAGGGATACGTTCCAGCAAGGGCTATGTGAAGTCATCGGGCTGTTGCAGGCGGGATATCAGCGCGTATTGATGGTCGATTTCGACGGTTTTCTGCCCGAGTTTTATCACCCACAGTTACCACCTGACATGCCAACATGGCCGTTTGCCGTCGCGCTGGTCATTGAATCCGGTGATAGCTGGCAATGTGAAACCCGTCCGCACTGCGGGCGGGGTGAGACAACGTTGCCGCAAAGCCTATTGTTTTTACAACATTACTTGCAAGATACCAAGGCGTTTACCCTGTCTGGCGAACGCGTACAATGGCAGTGGAGTCAGGGATGAACACGATGCTCCTGCGGCTTAACCGGGTATGGCGACTGGTGATGACCGGTCTTTGCTTTGCCCTGTTTGGCCTCGGCGGACTCCTTCTTTCTACGTTCTGGTTTAACGTCTTGCTGATCGCGATATGGGATAAAGCCCGACGTCGGCGTATCGCCAGACGCAGCATCGCCGCCAGTTTTCGCCTCTTTTTAACGGTGGCGAAACGGCTTGGTGTGTTGGACTACCAAATTGAAGGACGAGATATTTTACGCAATGAACAAGGATGCCTGGTCGTCGCCAACCACCCGACGCTCATCGATTACGTGCTACTGGCATCGGTAATGCCCGAAACCGACTGTCTGGTGAAAAGTGCACTACTAAAAAATCCGTTCCTCAGCGGCGTGGTCCGGGCGGCAGATTATCTGATTAACAGCCAGGCTGACGCGCTATTGCCCGCGTGCCAGCAACGTCTGGAACAAGGCGATACTATTTTAATTTTCCCCGAGGGAACCCGTACACGCCCCGGAGAGGAAATGACGTTACAGCGTGGTGCGGCGAATATCGCCGTGCGCTGCAGCAGTGATTTACGCATAGTGACCATTAAATGCAGCGAACAAATGCTGAACAAAGAAAGCCAATGGTACGACGTCCCATCGGTAAAACCCATGTTTACCATTTCAGTACACGAGCGGGTTAAGATCGACCAATTTTACGACGCAAATTCACAAGAACCGGCGCTGGCCGCAAGGCAGTTGAACCGGCATCTTTTGCTTCAATTACAACCAGGTACTTTACCTCTTTCAGGAATTAATGATGCAAGCGCTTTATCTTGAAATCAAAAATCTCATTATAACGACATTGAATCTCGACGAACTAACAGCTGACGATATTGAAACCGAAGCGGCACTCTTTGGCGATGGCTTAGGCCTGGACTCAATCGATGCCCTGGAGCTGGGTCTGGCGGTGAAAAACGAGTATGGCGTGGTCCTCTCAGCGGAGAGCGAAGAAATGCGTCAGCACTTCTTCTCCGTCGCCACGCTGGCATCTTTCATTCACGCGCAACGTGCCTGAGGATAGTCCGTTATGACCGAACAAAAAGCCATTTACGAAGAAGTCTCCTCACTGCTGGTCAAGCTGTTTGAAGTTGACCCGCAAGATATTAAGCCTGAGGCGCGCCTGTACGAAGATCTGGAACTCGACAGCATCGACGCAGTCGACATGATCGTGCATCTTCAAAAGAAAACCGGTAAGAAAATCAAGCCGGAAGAGTTCAAAGCAGTACGCACCGTACAAGATGTCGTCGATGCGGTTGAACGCCTTCTCATAGAAGCGTAATTCACCGTGTCAGGCACTCGCTCCCTGCCAGTCGTACAACTGCTGACAGGTCTACTGTTGTTGGCCTGGCCGTTTTTGATCTGGTTTGGCCTGGCGCATAACAGTCTGCACTGGTTGCTGCCGTTAATGGCGCTACTCCTTTTTTTACGCTTTCGCCAGGTCCGGCGACAGGCGGGACCGTTGCGCGTCGTGACACAGATGGTGGTGATCGCGGGTATCACCTTATGCATTGCCAGTTATCTGCTCAAAACACACCAACTGCTGCTGTTTTATCCCGTAGTGGTAAACGCCGTCATGCTGTCGGTTTTTGGTGGTTCTCTGTGGTCAGCGATGCCCATCGTTGAACGTCTGGCGCGGCTGCGCGAACCAAATCTGCCCGAAGCAGGCGTGCGCTACACGTACCTTGTGACACTAATCTGGTGCGCCTTTTTCATCATCAATGGCAGCGTTGCGCTCTTTACTGCACTGAATGGCGATATGACCCTGTGGACGACCTGGAACGGTATGGTTTCCTATCTGCTGATGGGAACATTGATGGTAGGCGAGTGGTTAGTTCGCCAACTGGTGATAAAGCGAGATACCCAATGAAGCAGCCCCTCACACTTGCTCAATGGCTCTGTGCCCCACGACCGGACGACATTCCTGTTGCGTGGCAAGAAGATCATACGTGGACACTTGGCCATCTGCGCCATGATGTGGCCCAGTTGATAACGCAACTGCAGCAGCAGGAAGGTGAACGCTGGGCATTATGCTTCGAGAACAGCTATTTATTCATCGTCGCGTTGCTGGCAACGCTCCATGCTGGCAAAACACCGGTGATCCCGGGACATTGTCGCGTTTCGTTGTTAAACGAGCAGCACTTGCTGTTTGATGGCGTACTGAGCGATAAAGCGCTGGACTGGCAGGGAACGCTGCGAGTGGTCAGCTCTGCCATGACATCTGTGGCCCACGACATCACGTTCCCGATAATACGCAGTGACGCCTTTGTGGAGCTATTCACTTCCGGTTCGACCGGCCAGCCGAAACGCGTAATCAAACCGATTGCTCGTCTGGATAGCGAAGCAGCATTGCTCGCTACGCGTTTTGCTGATCGTCTGGCAGGTTGCCGGGTCGTCGCGTCAGTGGTACCGCAACACCTGTATGGTCTGACGTTTCGTATCTTCTTGCCGATGGCTTTAGGCCTCCCGCTGCATGCGGCGATGCTTTGGTATGCCGAACAACTGGCGGCACTGAGCCCTGATCATCGGTATGCGTTTATCAGCAGTCCGGCGTTTCTGAAACGCCTCGACCACCACCTGACACCGCCGCCAATCGAGTTGATTCTTTCCGCGGGCGGCATGCTGTCCTGGCAGGACGTCAAGCAGGCTGCTGACTGGCTGAATGTCTGGCCCGATGAGATCTACGGCAGCACTGAAACCGGAATCCTCGCGTGGCGCTATCGCCATCAGGATGATGTGACATGGCTGCCTTTTCCCGGAGTCAGATTCCAGTCAGAAGACGACGCGTTTCGTGTGTTTTCACCACTAATTGCAGCTGATGATGGCCTGTTACTCGATGATATTCTTCAGTTTATCGAAAACGGACAGTTCCGCCTGATGGGCAGGCGCGGGCGGGTGGTCAAGATTGAAGAGAAACGCATTTCACTCAGCGAAGTGGAGCAACGTTTACTGGCACTGGACGGTATCCGTGAAGTCGCAGCATTGCCCGTCTCACGCGGAGGACGTCAGGGCGTTGGTGTCCTGCTGGTACTGGATGACGAAGCCCGGCAACGCTGGCTTGAGTGCGGTGGTAAACCGCAAGAACTGACCTGGCGACGTTCGCTGCTGCCCTGGCTGGAGCCGGTCGCTGTTCCCCGCTACTGGCGGGTGATTGATGAGATTCCGGTCAACAGTATGAACAAGCGTGTCTATGCGCAATTACAGGAGTTATTTCATGAAACCCCATGAAATCGAGCGCCATCAGGCACTGCCTCATCAGGCTGAGATTGTTTTACAACTCGACCCTTCTCTGTTTTGGTTCAGCGGGCATTTTAGCGTACAGCCACTGCTGCCGGGCGTTGCACAGCTAAACTGGGCGATGGATTACGCCACCACGCTGCTGGTCCCTGGCTGGCGTTTTCACAGTATTCAAAACGTGAAGTTCCAGTCACCACTATTGCCAGAGGCCACCGTCACCCTGAGTCTGAGCTGGCAGGAAGCGCGTCAGATGCTCACTTTTAGCTACCAGCGCCACGACGGTGACGTGCGCCATACCGCCAGCAGCGGGAAGATTCGGTTATGCCGCTGACCTTTTCCCCATGCGTGTTGATCCCCTGCTACAACCACGGCGCGATGATGTCGGACGTGTTGGTTCGTCTTCGGCCGTTCAATCTCCCCTGCATTGTGGTGGACGATGGCAGCGACGAGACTACACGAGATGAACTGGCACGCCTGGCGGCAGAATACAGCAATTTGACGTTAATTCGCCTGCCCATCAACGCAGGCAAAGGCGCGGCGGTTATTCGCGGAATGCAGACGGCAGCAGATGCCGGGTTCAGTCATGCAGTGCAGGTCGATGCCGACGGGCAACATGCCATTGAAGATATTCCCAGGCTGCTTGCATTGGCAAAAGAACATCCGACAGCACTGATTTCCGGACAACCGATTTACGATGATTCGGTTCCTCGCTCGCGCCTGTACGGTCGTTGGGTAACCCATATCTGGGTGTGGATAGAAACGCTCTCGTTGCAGCTCAAAGACAGTATGTGCGGCTTCCGGGTGTATCCGGTGGCTCCCACGCTGCAACTGGCACAGCGCGTAACGCTCGGCAAACGGATGGATTTTGATACTGAAGTGATGGTGCGCCTCTACTGGCAAGGCAACACCAGCTATTTTATCCCCACGCGAGTCACCTATCCGCAGGACGGGCTATCCCATTTCGACGCGCTTAAAGACAATCTGCACATTTCATTGATGCACACTCGCCTGTTCTTTGGCATGTTGCCGCGCATCCCCTCCCTGCTGTGTCGTCGTTCATCGACACACTGGGCGCAGCAGCAGGAAGTCAAAGGGTTGTGGGGAATGCGTCTGATGCTGCTGGTCTGGCGTGTACTGGGTCGCAAAGCCTTCTCCCTGCTGCTGTATCCGGTCGTCGGCGTATACTGGCTCAGCGCTTCAACTGCCCGAAAAGCCTCTCAACGCTGGATTAGCCGCGTAAGAGCGCAACTGATCACACGCCGGATGCCAGTACCGCCAAACCTGACCAGTTATCAGCATTTCCTGCGTTTTGGCGGCGCGATGCTGGATAAGATTGCCAGTTGGCGCGGTGAACTGCACTTCGGTCGCGATGTGATTTTTGCACCAGGCGCAGAAAAAACGCTAAATGTCAGCGATCCTCGGGGAAAACTGCTGCTGGCTTCACATCTTGGCGATGTCGAAGCCTGTCGGGCACTGGCCCAGCTACAGGGCAGTAAAACAATCAATGCGCTGGTATTTAGCGATAACGCCCAACGCTTTAAACAGATCATGCAAGAGATGGCGCCGCAGGCTGGATTAAATCTGCTCCCGGTGAACAGTATTGGTCCAGATACTGCCATTCTGCTCAAAGAGAAACTGGAGCGCGGTGAATGGGTAGCCATCGTAGGCGATCGCATCGCAGTCAATCCCCAACGCGGCGGCGAGTGGCGTGTGTGCTGGAGCCGCTTTATGGGGCAAAACGCGCCATTCCCTCAGGGCCCGTTTATTCTTGCGTCTATTTTACGCTGCCCTGTAGATCTGATTTTTGCCCTGCGCCAGCAGGAGAAACTCCACATCTACTGCGAACCGTTTGCCGACCCGCTGCTCTTACCGCGCGCCACACGACAACAGGCATTACAGAATACTGTCGATCGCTACGCCGAACGCCTTGAGCACTATGCGCTTCAGTCGCCCCTCGACTGGTTTAACTTTTTCGATTTCTGGCAACTGCCGGACACCAATGACAAGGAGTAAAGGGTGCTTAACGATCCCCGTTTTACGGCTGAAGTCGAGCTAACTATTCCGTTTCACGACGTCGATATGATGGGCGTAGCGTGGCATGGTAACTACTTCCGTTACTTCGAGATTGCCCGTGAGGCACTGCTGAACCAATTCGATTATGGCTATCGGCAGATGAAAGAATCTGGCTATCTGTGGCCCGTGGTCGACACTCGGGTGAAGTATCGCAATGCGCTGACTTTCGAGCAGCGTATCCGTGTACGCGCCCAAATTAAAGAGTACGAAAATCGCCTGCGAATCGGCTACGAAATTTTTGATGCCGAAACAGGTAAACGTGCTACAACAGGCTACACCATCCAGGTCGCCGTCGACGAAAAAAGCCGTGAACTGTGCTTTGTCAGCCCGGATATTCTGTTTGAACGGATGGGAGTGACACCATGAAATTATGGCCATTGCTCGTGCTGCTCGTCAGCCCTTTCGTCAGTGCCCTGACGCTCGACTCCCTACAACAGCGTTTTACCGAACAACCGGTGGTTCGCGCCCACTTCGATCAAACCCGGACGATAAAGGATCTACCACAACCGCTGCGATCTCAGGGCAAGATGTTGATCGCCCGCGACAAGGGGTTGCTGTGGGATCAAACGTCCCCGTTCCCGATGCAGCTGCTGCTGGATGACAAACGGATGGTTCAGGCAATTAACGGTCAACCACCGCAGACCGTTACCGCTGAGAATAACCCGCAAATGTTCCAGTTTAATCATCTGCTGCGGGCGTTATTCCAGGCGGATCGTAAAGTGCTGGAACAAAACTTCCGCGTGGAGTTCGCAGACTTAGGAGAAGGTCGCTGGACGCTACGCCTGACGCCAATCACCACACCGCTGGATAAGATTTTTGCGACGATTGATTTAGCAGGAAAGACCTACCTGGAGAGCATTCAGCTCAATGATAAACAGGGCGATCGCACCGATATCGCGCTTTCCCAACACCAACTAACGCCAGCGCAACTGACCGATGACGAACGCCAACGCTTTGCCGCCCAGTAAACGTCCCGCGCTGTTATGGGGAGTCATCTGCCTGCTTCTGCTGGGCATCTTTCTGACGCTGCTACCTCAGGCCCGCCTTAACAGCAGCGTGCTGGCCATGTTGCCAAAGCAGACGCTGGGCGCTATACCTCCGGGTCTGAACGAGGGATTTATGCAGCGCCTTGACCGTCAGGTGGTCTGGCTGGTAAGTCCCGGTAAGCAACCGGACCCAGCGATAGCCCGGGACTGGCTGGCTTTACTGCAAAAATCGCACGCGCTAGCCCAGGTAAAAGGTCCAATGGATGCCGACAGCCAGCAGGCCTGGGGGGCATTCTTCTGGCAACATCGTAACGGCCTGATAGATAACGAGACCCGCGCCCGGCTGCAAAACGGCGGCGAAGCGCAGGGCCAGTGGATCCTGTCCCAACTTTACTCCGCATTCTCTGGCGTCAGTGGCAAAGAGCTACAAAACGATCCCTTCATGCTGATGCGTGGCTCGCAGCTGGCCATGGCCAAAACTGGGCAGCGTCTGCGCCTGATGGACGGCTGGCTGGTCACCCAGGATGAACAAGGCAACTATTGGTATCTGTTACATGGCGAACTGACCGGTTCATCGTTTGATATGCAACAGACGCACCAATTGGTCACCACGTTGAATACGCTGGAAGGTGAGCTCAAAGCCCACTATCCACAGGCTCAACTGCTGTCTCGCGGGACGCTGTTCTATAGCGATTACGCCAGCCAGCAGGCGAAAAAAGATATCTCTACTCTCGGCATAGCCACTGTGCTCGGGGTGATCCTGCTCATCGTGGCTGTATTTCGTTCGCTGCGTCCGCTGCTGCTGTGCCTGATTTCGATTGGCATTGGTGCACTGGCGGGGACCGTCGTCACGCTGCTGATTTTTGGCGAGCTCCATCTGATGACGCTGGTGATGAGCATGAGCATCATCGGTATTTCCGCCGACTATACGCTCTACTATTTGACCGAACGGATGGTGCACGGTGCGGAAACATCGCCATGGCAAAGCCTTGCCAAAGTGCGCAATGCCCTGCTCCTGGCGCTACTCACCACCGTAGCGGCTTATCTGATTATGATGCTGGCCCCCTTCCCCGGTATTCGCCAGATGGCGGTATTCGCGGCGGTAGGTCTGAGCGCCTCCTGCCTGACGGTCATTTTCTGGCACCCGTGGTTGTGTCGTCGGTTGCCGGTACGCCCAGTGCCGGCAATGGTACTCATGCTACGCTGGCTTGCTGCATGGCGACGCAATAAAAAACTCTCCGTTGGCCTGCCGCTGGCACTGGCGTTGTTCTCGCTGGCAGGAATAGCGACGCTGCGCGTAGATGATGATATCTCCCAGTTACAGGCGCTGCCGCAGGAAATTCTCGCTCAGGAAAAAGCGATTACCGCCCTGACCGGGCAAAGCGTCGACCAGAAGTGGTTTGTGGTGTACGGCAAATCCGCTCAGCAAACGCTGGAGCGGCTGGAAACCTTTACCCCCGCGCTGGAACAGGCAAAAAAAGACGGGTTACTCAGCGGATATCGCACTATTCCGCTCAATTCACTCGCCCGGCAACACCAGGATCTCTCTCTGCTAAAAGATGCTTCTCCCGCCATCACGAAAGCCCTAAACAACGCCGGGCTGGCAACGGTGAACCCCGATCTTAGCGCCATGCCGGTAACCGTCGAAGCCTGGCTTGCCAGCCCAGCCAGTGAAGGCTGGCGCTTGCTATGGCTGTCTCTGGCTGATGGCGAAAGCAGCGTATTGGTTCCCGTTGAAGGGGTGAAACAAAGTGATGCTTTAAATACGCTCAGCGCGAAATATTCCGGCGTGGCGTGGGTGGATCGCAAGAGCAGCTTTGACAACCTGTTTGCCCTTTATCGCCATATTCTGACCGGCCTGCTGTGCATTGCGCTGGCGGTGATTGCCTGTGGCGCCATCATTCGGCTTGGCTGGCGTAAGGGCTTAATTAGCCTGGTGCCCTCAGTGCTGTCTTTAGGTTGTGGTCTGGCAGTACTGGCCCTGAGCGGTCATGCGCTCAACTTGTTCTCGCTGCTGGCACTGGTGCTGGTACTGGGAATTGGCATTAACTACACGCTGTTTTTCAGTAATCCACGCGGTACGCCACTGACGTCGCTGTTGGCTATCACGCTGGCGATGATGACCACGCTCCTGACGCTCGGCATGCTGGTCTTTAGTGCCACTCAGGCAATCAGCAGTTTTGGCATTGTGCTAGTAAGCGGTATTTTCACCGCATTTTTGCTGTCACCGCTGGCGATGCCAACGAAAAGAGAGAAGAAAAAACGATGAGTAAACCGATATTTCGTTGGTTGAGTGGGCTTTTGCAGAATGGCGGCATTGCCTTATCCGATCTACGTCAGCACACCATTTGTAGACCGGATAAGCGCAGCGCCATCCGACGGGGCCTGCTCGTCGCCACGTTGCTGCTGGCAGGTTGCAGCCACTCACAGCCGGAACAGAAAGGCCGCCCGCAAGCCTGGTTAGAGCCGGGTATTCGTGTAACGCTACCTGCTCCGGGGATTTCTCCCGCGGTGAATTCGCAACAACTACTAACCGGTAGTTTTAACGGCAAAACTCAGTCACTGTTGGTCATGCTCAATGCTGATGACAAGAAAATCACACTTGCCGGGCTGTCATCAGTCGGCATTCGCCTGTTCCTCGTGACTTACGATGAAAAAGGACTGCACACCGAGCAATCGATCATCGTTCCACAATTGCCGCCAGCCAGCCAGGTGCTGGCTGACGTGATGCTTAGCCATTGGCCGATTAGCACCTGGCAACCGCAATTACCCACAGGCTGGACGCTCGTCGATACGGGTGATAAGCGTGAGCTGCGCAATGCACGCGGCAAAGTGGTCACGGAAATCACGTATCTGAATCGAAGAGGAAAACGCGAACCGATCAGCATTGAGCAGCACGTTTTTAAATACCACATCACCATTCAATATCTGGGTGACTGAGATGATCTACATTTCTGCCGTTGGCATAATTAACGCGTTGGGCAATAACACTGATGAAATCGCAGCCAACCTCACTCGTGGCATAGCGCCGGGAATGCGCCCGCGCACGGGTTGGCTGCAAGGACACCCATCCGCCGTGTTAGCAGGCGTTGACGGTGAGTTACCCGCTATTCCTCAGCACTTTAGCGCTCATCGTTCGCGCAACAACCAGCTATTGCTGGCAGCACTGATGCAAATCCAGCCGCAGGTGGACGACGCTATCGCCCGATTTGGTCGCGATCGTATTGCTGTTGTTCTCGGCACCAGCACCTCCGGCCTGGATGAGGGTGACGTTCACGTTGATTTGATGCTCAACGGCAAAGAGAGCACTGACTGGCGCTATCCGCAACAGGAACTGGGCGATCCGTCGCGTTTTCTTAGCCACTGGCTGGCGCTGGATGGCCCGGCCTTTACGCTCTCAACCGCCTGCTCGTCCAGTGCAAGGGCTATCATGAGCGGACGTCGTTTGATCGAATCTGGTCTGGTCGATATCGCCATTGTCGGCGGTGCGGATACGCTAAGCCGAATGCCAATCAACGGATTCCACAGTCTGGAATCACTCTCCCCAACACTGTGTCAGCCGTTTGGCCGCGACCGTTGTGGGATCACCATTGGCGAAGGCGCCGCCTTGATGGTATTAACCCGCGAGCCACAGCCTATCGCGCTCCTTGGCGTCGGCGAATCCAGCGACGCGTACCATATTTCGGCTCCCCATCCACAGGGGGAAGGTGCCATTCGCGCCATCGACCAGGCACTTAACGACGCAGGAATGACGCCGGAACATGTGGGCTATATCAATCTGCACGGTACCGCTACACCGCTAAACGATCAGATTGAGTCCAACGTAGTGAGCGCGCTATTTGGCGAAACGGTCCCGTGCAGTTCAACCAAACACCTGACCGGGCACACACTGGGCGCCGCTGGGATCACCGAAGCAGCTATCGGTGTGTTGATTCTGCAACGCTACCTGCCGCTACCACCGCAGGATTTTAGCCAGTCACCACGCGATGAAACATTGCCAGCCTGCGGCATCATTGAACAGCCACAGCCGCTGACTCGCCCGGTTATCTTGTCTAATTCGTTTGCCTTCGGTGGTAATAATGCCAGCATCCTGCTCGGGAGAATCTCATGAGCCACTATTTATCACCGGGCGACTATTTGCCGCATGATGCGCCAATGCTGCTCCTTGAAGAGGTCGTCAGTGTGGCGGACGAAACCGCCATCTGCCACGTGACGGTATCAGCAAACAGCGTACTGGCCCCTTTCCTCGACCCCGATGGCAATCTACCTGGCTGGTTCGCACTGGAACTGATGGCGCAGACCATTGGCGTCTGGTCTGGCTGGCACCGCCAGCAACAAGGTCAGGCGAGTATTACGTTAGGCATGGTACTGGGCGCACGTGAGTTAGTCTGTGCCACAGGTGTTCTGCCTGCTGGGAAGAAGCTGAGCATCCATGTCAAATTGCTGATGCAGGATGCACGATTCGGTAGCTTTGAATGTGCCATCCAGGCAGACCACGAGACGTTGGCGACCGGTCGCGTCAACACCTTCCAGCCGACATCAGAAGAAATTAACACGCTATTTCAACAAGGAGCGTCCACATGAGCCGTTCAGTTTTAGTTACGGGTGCCAGCAAAGGTATCGGTCGCGCAATCGCCAGACAACTGGCCGCGGACGGTTTTGTGGTCGGCGTACACTATCATCGCGATGTGCAAGGAGCACAAGAAACGCTGGATGCTATCCTCGCCGCTGGCGGCGCAGGGCGCCTGTTGACATTTGATGTTGCCAATCGCGAGCAGTGCCGCGAAATACTGTCGCAAGATATTGAGGCAAACGGCGCATGGTACGGCATTGTTAGCAACGCTGGGGTCACTCGTGATGCCGCTTTCCCTGCGCTCAGTGATAACGACTGGGATGCGGTGATCCATACCAACCTCGACAGCTTTTACAACGTCATTCATCCGTGCATTATGCCGATGATCAGCGCACGCAAGGGGGGCCGTATCATCACACTGTCTTCGGTTTCGGGCGTGATGGGCAACCGTGGTCAGGTCAATTACAGTGCTGCAAAAGCCGGAATTATTGGTGCCACTAAAGCGCTGGCCATCGAACTGGCAAAACGCAAAATTACCGTAAACTGCATTGCACCGGGACTCATTGATACCGGGATGATCGAGATGGAAGAAGCCGCATTGAAAGAGGCGATGTCGATGATCCCCATGAAACGGATAGGTCAGGCTGAAGAAGTGGCCGGGCTTGCCAGTTATTTAATGTCGGATGTGGCGGGCTATGTAACTCGCCAGGTGATTTCCATCAATGGAGGGATGTTATGACACGTCGTGTCGTGATTACAGGCATGGGCGGCGTCACCGCCTTTGGGGAAAACTGGCAGGCTGTCTCCGCCAGGTTATTGGCATATGAAAATGCGGTACGCAAAATGCCGGAGTGGCAGGTTTATGACGGACTGCACACACTGCTGGGTGCGCCGATCGACGACTTCACTCTACCGGAACACTATACCCGCAAGCGAATTCGCGCCATGGGTCGCGTATCACTGATGTCCACCCGCGCAACAGAGCTGGCGCTTGAGCAGGCCGGGCTGATTGGCGATCGGGTACTGACTAATGGTGAAACCGGGATCGCTTATGGTTCATCAACCGGTAGTACCGGTCCAGTGAGCGAGTTCGCGACCATGCTGACCGAGAAGCATACTAATAACATCACCGGCACGACCTACGTGCAAATGATGCCGCACACCACTGCCGTTAACACTGGATTATTTTTTGGTCTGCGGGGGCGAGTCATTCCGACATCCAGCGCCTGCACATCCGGTAGCCAGGCAATTGGTTACGCATGGGAAGCCATTCGGCACGGTTATCAAACAGTGATGGTCGCCGGCGGTGCAGAAGAACTGTGTCCTTCCGAAGCCGCCGTGTTTGATACACTGTTCGCTACCAGCCAGCGCAACGACGAGCCGAAAACCACCCCCTCCCCGTTCGATGAAAAACGCGATGGTCTGGTCATCGGAGAAGGCGCAGGTACGCTGGTGCTGGAAGAGCTGGAACACGCTAAAGCGCGCGGAGCAACGATTTATGGTGAAATCGTTAGCTTTGCCACTAACTGCGATGCTGCCCATATCACCCAGCCACAGCGCGAAACAATGCAGATTTGCATGGAAAAATCGCTGAATATGGCCGGTATTAGCGCCCGTGATATCGGATATATTTCAGCGCACGGTACCGCAACCGATCGCGGTGATATTGCAGAAAGTCAGGCAACCGCTGCAATTTATGGTGATAATGTGCCGCTATCCTCGCTTAAAAGCTATTTTGGACATACCCTTGGCGCTTGTGGCGCACTAGAGGCCTGGATGAGTCTGCAAATGATGCGAGAAGGCTGGTTTGCGCCTACGCTAAATTTGAGTCAGCCAGATGCTAATTGTGGAGCGCTGGATTACATTATGGGTAAAGCCCGCAAGATTGATTGCGAATTTTTGCAGAGCAATAACTTTGCGTTTGGCGGCATAAATACTTCTATCATCATTAAACGTTGGCCCTGATATGTACCGGATCGTTCTTGGGAAAGTTTCTGTTTTAAGCGCTGGCGTACTGCCTGCCGCACTGCGTGAGCAGGCCCCGCAAGGCGCTCGTCGTGCGCGCTGGCTGGCAGGTCGCGTGCTGCTTTCCCATACTCTTTCGCCATTACCGGACATCGTCTACAGCGAGCAAGGAAAACCGGCTTTTTCCGCCGACACACCGCTGTGGTTCAATCTCAGCCACAGCGGTGATGATATTGCCCTGCTGCTCAGCGACGAAGGGGAAGTCGGCTGTGATATTGAAGTCGTTCGCCCGCGCGATAACTGGCAGACGCTGGCAAATACGGTGTTCAGTCTCAGGGAACATGCCGAAGTTGAGGCCGAACGCCCGGAGCAACAGCTGGCGGCGTTCTGGCGCATCTGGACGCGTAAAGAAGCTATCGTGAAACAGCGTGGCGGCAGCGCCTGGCAAATTGTCAGCGTCGACAGCACCGCGCTAACCTCCTCACTCTCAGTCAGCCAGTGCCAGCTCGATACCCTGAGCCTGGCGGTGTGTACCCCCACGCCGTTTACCCTGACCGCCGACGCCGTGCAGCGTCTGGAAGACTTAGCGTAAATTTTCCGGGAAGTTTTCCGGCAATTCATTGGCCGCACAGGCAATAACGCTGTCATTATTCGCCCCACAGTCACGCACGAAGGTGATGGTCGCAAACTCGTCAATCACCTCAGTTGGATATGCCGGACCCGCATCGCGATATGACATCATCAGCGGAATATGGTCATTCTGGAAACAGACCGTTTTTTGCGGATTGTTAATCACCCAGCGTGGGAAAAAGATGGTGCCGTGAAAGAGTTTGTCGCCCAGATTTACGATCAGGCTGACGTCGGTCCCGGTCGGTTCGGTCCATGAAATTTTATAAACACTCTCGCCAACCCGCACAATGTACGCCCGCTGATCCTTCACCCAACGATTCCCCACAATGCCGCTGTGAATACGGTAATCCAGAGTGGTGTCGTTTTTCACGTAGATCTCGTAATTCCAGCCATTATCGTAGGTATAGACCAGATGTTTGCCGACAAAGCCGCTCAAATCATGTTTATCAAAAGTGCTCATATTCGTTCTCCTCTTACTTGATGCGAGGATCTTACCGCTTCAAAAATTGGATGAATAACGCTATGTTTACATCATATTCATTCAATTTTTAGATGAGTTATGCACAAGACAACGCTGGAGCAATGGGCCCTACTGGAGAAAGTGGTGGAGCTGGGCAGCTTTGCTAAAGCTGCGGAAGAGACCAACCGTAGCCAGTCTTCGGTGAGCTACAACCTGGCGCTACTGCAGGAGCGGCTTGGCGTGACGCTGCTGACGCCGGAAGGTCGCAGGGCGGTATTAACCCCTGCGGGAGAGCTACTGTTGGGCCAGGTCAAACCGTTACTGAAGGCCTTTTTATGGGTGGAAACCCGGGCAGCAACGTTGCAAAACGGCACGCGAACGCGGCTGGATTTCATGGTAGATAGCATCTTCCCACGCAAACGCCTGTTCGCGATCCTCAAGCAGTTTCAGCAGGCGTGGCCGCAGACGCAGGTACGTTTGACCGAAGTACTGGAGAATGCTGACGATCGACTGGCGGCGCATGCCGATGCGGACGTGATGGTCCTGACCCGACGCCAGGATATCACCGGACGCGGCGAATGGCTGATGAATATTGACTTCGTGGCCGTTGCCCACCGCGATCACCCGCTCTGCATGCTGGATGCGCCGCTGGATGAAGAGGCCTTACGCACGTGGCCGCTGATTCGCATTGCCGATCGCGACAACCCGCAGCAAGCGGTGCGCGATGCCTGGACCTTCTCGACCATTGATGCCGCGATTGAGGCGGTGATGTATCAGGTCGGTTATGGCTGGTTGCCTGAGGAGCGAATTCAGCAGCAGCTTGAGCAGGGGCTATTACGACCGCTGCCGTTAAGCCATGGCGCTCGCCGTGCCACCCCGCTGCATCTGATCGTCAAAGACACGCTCGCGCCGCTGGATGAACAGGTAACAACCCTGCTGCGTTTATTGCGAGAGCATTAACCTTTTCCCCGGATGCCGGACGTGTGTTACAAAATACGCTATTCCCCTTACTCCCTGTGCGCCCACGCGCCACATGAAAGGTTAATTGCAGATGCAACGAGTCACCATTACCCTCGATGACGATTTACTGGAAACGCTCGACAGCCTGAGCCAGCGCCGTGGCTATAACAACCGTTCCGAAGCGATCCGCGATATTCTGCGCGGCGCACTGGCGCAGGAAACCACCCAGGAGCACGGCACTCAGGGATTCGCAGTGCTCTCGTATGTTTATGAGCATGAGAAGCGTGACCTGGCGAGCCGTATTGTTTCCACCCAACATCACCACCACGATTTATCAGTCGCCACGCTGCACGTGCACATCAACCATGACGACTGTCTGGAAATCGCTGTGCTAAAAGGTGACATGGGCGATGTGCAGCATTTTGCCGATGACGTGATTTCCCAGCGCGGCGTGCGCCACGGTCATCTGCAGTGCCTGCCGAAAGAAGAGTAATTGCTTGTTTTGTTGCCCGGCCTACATTCGTTCCCGTTTGTAGGCCGGGTAAGGCGCAGCCGCCTTCCGGCAATAATATTTACGCCATCGTGCCAATCGTCTTTCTGAAACGCAGCAGCGCTATCACGAAGAACGTACTGCCAATCGCCAGCAGCGTCAGGAACTGCGGCCAGACAATATTAAATCCTGCGCCGCGGTAAAGAATCGCCTGCGCAAGGCTAACAAAATGGGTAGTCGGCATCGTCAGCATAATGTCCTGCACCGCCTGCGGCATGCTTTCACGCGGTGTAGAGCCGCCGGAGAGCATCTGTAACGGCAGCAGTACCAGAATCATCAGCAGCCCCAGTTGTGGCATGGAGCGCGCCAGCGTGCCCATAAAAATGCCGATTGATGTGGTGGCGAACAGGCTCAGCGCCACTCCCAGCATAAACAGCGGTATCGAGCCTTCAATCGGTACGCCAAGCACACCTTTTACCATCAGCATCAACGACAGACCGGAAACCACCAGCACCACCAGCCCCATCGACCAGATTTTTGCCATCATGATTTCAAACGGCGTCACCGGCATCACCAGCAGGTGCTCAATGGTCCCATGTTCACGCTCGCGAATCAGCGCCGACCCGGTAAGCACAATCGCCAGCATGGTGATGTTGTTGATAATCGCCATCACCGCGCCAAAGCGGGCGGGTTCCAGATTAGGGTTAAAGCGCATACGCATTTCCAGCGCCACCGGCAGCTCGCTGTTATCGCGGTAACGCGACACAAAGCTGTTCACCTCGCCACTGATGATATTCTGGATATAGCTGTTGCCGGTAAAGGCCTGGCTCATTCGCGTGGCATCGACGTTAACCTGAATATCCGGCTGCCGCCCAGCCAGTACATCGCGCTGAAAATCAGGCGGAATGTTCACAGCGAAGGTATAGCGCCCGGCATCCAGCCCGGCATCCATCTCATCGGCGGTAATCATCTCCGGCGGTAAAAACCACGGACGATAAAAACTGTTCACAATGCGATTCGACAACTGCGACTGGTCCATATCGGCAATGGCAATCGGCGCCAGGTGCAGCGACCCTGGCAGAACGGTCGCGGAAGAGTAAACCGAGACCGTGAAGGCGAAGACGATCAGCGTCAGCATCGCTTTGTCACCCAGCAGGCTGCGTAACTCTTTGATGCCGAGGTTATAAATATTCCGTAATCGGCGCATCACCCCTCCTGTTTTTTCAGCAGCAATACGCTCAGACCAATGACCACTGGAATGGCTACCGCCAGTGGAATAAACAGCGGCCAGAGATCGGTCAGATCCAGCGCTTTAGAGAACGTCCCGCGCGCGATGGTCAGAAAATGGCTGGTCGGGTAAATTTCGCCAATCCACCGTCCCGGCCCTTCCAGCGAGGCGACCGGGTCGATCATCCCGGAAAACTGCGTCGCCGGGATCAGCGTAATAATCGCCGTACCAAAAATGGCGGCGATCTGACTTTTCATAAACGTGGAGATTAACAATCCCAGCCCGGTGGCAATGGTGACGTACAGCAGCGCGGCCAGCGTCAGGGTCACAAAACTCCCCTTATGCGGGACGCCGAATACAAACACCGACAGCGCGCACAGCAGCAGGAAGTTCAGCATGCCCAGCACGATGTAAGGCAACTGTTTGCCGAGTAAAAACTCGCTGCGGGTAGTGGGCGTCACGTACAGGTTGATAATCGACCCCAGCTCTTTCTCACGCACCACGCTCAGAGCGCTGAGCATGGAGGGGATCATCATCAACAGCAGCGGGATCACCGCCGGAACAATCGCTGGCAGGCTTTTCACATCCGGGTTGTAACGATAGCGAGTTTCAATGGTCATCAGTCCGTTTTGCCCGCTGGTATTTGGCTGACGCGCCATCACATCCTGCAGCCAGGTCTGGTGCATCGCCTGCACGTAGCCTCTGACCGTTTCCGCACGGCTCGGCATTGCGCCATCGACCCAGACGCCAATCTTCACCGGCGTTCCACGCGCGATATCGCGGCCAAAATTTGGCGGGATCTCTATGGCTACCGCGACTTCGCCCGAGCGCATCCGTTTGTCCAGCTCGTCATAACTGGTGAGCGGCGGCTGCTCGATAAAATAGCGCGATCCCGCCAGATTCAGCGTCCACGCCTGGCTGCTGACTGTCTGGTCACGATCGAGCACCGAAAAACGCAGGTTTTCCACATCCATGCTGATGCCGTAGCCCATGATCAGCATCAGGATCACCGTGCCCATCAGCGCCAGCGTTGAACGTACCGGGTCACGTCGCAGCTCCAGCGCTTCGCGGCGGCTGTAGCTGAACAAGCGCCGCAGGCTAAATCCCTGGTGCGGCGGCTGACTGTTTTCATGCACTGACGGGACATTGGCTGGCGGTAACTGAGCCTCTGGCGCCGGACCAGCCGCTTCCTGTAACCAGGAGATAAACGCTTCTTCCAGGCTGGCGGCACCACGCTGTTTCACCAGCTCCTGCGGCGTACCGCTGGCCAGGACTTTTCCGGCGTGCATCAGCGACATGCGGTCGCAGCGCTCCGCTTCGTTCATAAAATGGGTGGAGATAAAAATGGTCACTTTATCCTGACGCGACAGATCGACCATCAGTTGCCAGAACATGTCTCTCGCCACCGGATCGACCCCGGAGGTTGGTTCATCGAGAATGAGCATCTCCGGGCGATGGATCACCGCCACCGCCAGCGACAGGCGTTGACGGATCCCCAACGGCAGCGCGCCGGGCAACGCGTCTTCGACATCGGTCAGCGAAAAGCGCTGACTCATCTCTTGTACCCGCCCCGGGATTTCTGCTTCGGGGATATGGAACAACCGCGCGTGTAGCTCGAGGTTTTGCCGTACGGTCAGCTCGCTGTAGAGCGAAAACGCCTGCGACATATAGCCTACCCGGCGACGGGTATCGATATTCTTCGGGTCAACCGCTTGCCCAAACAGCCACGCCTCACCTTCACTTGCGGGTAGCAGCCCGGTGAGCATTTTCATGGTAGTGGATTTACCGCAGCCGTTGGAGCCGAGAAAACCGAAGATTTCCCCGCGCGGAATACGAAAGTTAACGTGGTCAACGGCCACGAACTTGCCGAAGCGCATGGTCAGATCTTTCGCCTCGATGGCAATCTCTTCCTGCTCAGCATGATACGGCGGGATCACCACTGGCTTATGCGCCTGACGCTGGGCTTCGGGTAACAGCGCGATAAACGCCTGCTCCAGCGTGTCGGTGTTGGTTTTTTCGCGTAGCTGCTGCGCGCTCCCGGTGGCCAGCACCTCCCCGGCGTTCATCGCCACCAGCCAGTCAAAGCGCTCAGCTTCTTCCATGTAGGCGGTCGCAACCAGCACGCTCATGTTGGTCTGCCGTTGGCGAATGCTGTTAATCAGATCCCAGAACTGGGCGCGGGACAGCGGGTCGACCCCGGTGGTAGGTTCATCGAGAATTAACAGTTCCGGGTCATGGATTAACGCGCAGCACAACCCCAGCTTTTGCTTCATCCCTCCCGAGAGTTTCCCGGCCGGACGATCGCGAAACGGCGCCAGTCCGGTGCTGTTCAGCAGCTCGGTAATCCGCGCTTCGCGCTCCGCTTTGTCATGGCCAAACAGCCGGGCAAAGAAATCGACGTTCTCATACACCGACAGCGTGTGGTACAGGTTTTTCCCCAACCCCTGCGGCATCCAGGCAATGCGCGGGCAGACATCCCGGCGATGTTTCGGGTCGCGCATATCGCCGCCCAGCACCATCACGTTACCGTGTTCAATGACTCGCGCGCCGGAGATGAGCGACAGCAGGCTTGATTTTCCGACGCCATCCGGGCCAATCAGCCCCACCATACAGCGGGCGGGGATATCCAGCGTGATATTGTTCAGCGCTACCGTTTTCCCGTAATGCTGACTCACGCCGTCAAGGTGCGCCACGGGAGGAACGGGAACCAGCGCCAGATGCGTCATTGCGGCAACCTCACCATCAGGTCGTCAGGCCAGGCTCGATTTTCATCGATACGCACCCACGCCATGCCCGGCAGACCGGTTTTCACGTACTCGAGATGCTGCTGCAACAGCTCTGGCGGGATACGCGCTTTAACGCGGAACATCAGCTTCAGCCGCTCATCGCTGGTTTCGACCGTTTTCGGTGTGAACTGCGCGACGCTTGCCACAAAGCTGATGGTCGCCGGAACACGCAGATCCGGTGCGGCATCCAGCACCAGGCGCGCTTCGCCGCCAATCTTCAGTAAGCCAGCCTGTTCGGTAGGCAAGAAGAACGTCATGTAGACATCGCTGAGATCGACCATATTCAGGACGCGCCCACCCGCAGAAAGCACCTCACCCGGCTCAGCAACGCGGTACTGCACGCGACCATCGCGCGGGGCTTTCAGCTCGCTGTCATCAATATCAGCCGCAATACGACGTTCGGTGGCCTGCGCGGCTTCTACGCGAGTTTGCGCCTGAATGATGCTGGTGCGAGCGGCTTCAATTGCGGCTTTTGCCGCTGAGACCTGCGCCTTTGCGGATTCCAGCGCCGCACGTGCGCTTTCTGCCGCGGCCCGATCGTCATCCAGTTGTTGCTCAGACACGGCCCCACGCTGGGATAGCGAACGGGAACGCACGTGGCGTTTAGAAACCGACTGCAGCTCCGCCTCGCGCTGTTTTACTACCGACTGCGCGGCGCGCATTTCACTTTGCCGCTGTTCCAGCAGCGCTCGCGCCGCCGCCACCGCGCTTTCGGCCTCTTTGATTTGCGCGATCGCTTCCAGCCGCTGCTCCTGCAGCACGCGAGTATCCATTTTCGCCAACACCTCGCCCTGACGAACGAACTGCCCTTCCGACACAAGGATCGTGTCAATTCGACCGGCAATCTTGGTAGCAATATCCACTTCGGTGGCTTCAATTCTACCGTTGCTGGCTGCGAACCCCTCCGGTATTCCGGCAGGACGGAGCATCCACCATGCTATCGCGGCCACCACGACCAGGATGCCCGCCCCCCACCACATCACATGACGCTTAAACTTATCCATATTCGACCCGCCGTAATCCCTGTTATCAAACGATGCGTGTCACAAAGCCCGCTGAATAGCTATTCAGCGGGAGATTCCATCCGGGATGAGAAGGAATAAGAAACCATGGCCAGAGAGCGGACAGGCGCTAAGGCAACCTGCGCCGCGCAGGAAGTGAATGACGAAAATGCTGTGAAATCGGGTAGTAATGTTGTCATCATCAGCGTTCCTGGCCGGAAATGAAACACGCATACTCATAACTGCTGTCTATTGAATACTAACACCTGGATTCAATATGTCTATTCGGTTGTAGTTTCCACTTCAGCCCTATCGCGCTCTGGCACAGGGAATATTTCGTATATCAACGATTGATAAACATTCACAACTATAAACATAATCAATAATTAGACATCGCTATAATAGTGGCTCATTTACCGATCTCGTTATGGCGAGGCTCCTGTACAAATACAAGTTACCGCCCTGCTGGTATCGAGAGAGGCCACTCAGGGAAATACAGGCATCCATCGAATCAAGGTGTTGCCAAGGTAACTTCTGACGATTTCACCATCGGACAGATACGTTGTTCAGTGCTAAAACCAGGACGTAGGGATCCGCCTGCGCTAACCCTGTCTTGTTCGCCCCTATGAGAGATTTTTATAGGGAATTACACCATGTCATCTATGCCACTCTGCGCCGCCCATCATCCTATGCCGGATTTCAATGGCGATGCTATCGCGCAATATATGCGCACCGATTTTATTACCCTGCCGGATCATCTCAGCGTGAACGGCGCTCGTGAATACTTTGTCTCCCAGCTCACAACGGATGATATTCCAGGCCAGGTCTTTGTTGTGGCTGGAAAAGCGCTGCGCGGGGTGTTATCCATCAAGCGCTTATTGCAGGAAAAAGATACATCGTTGAGCATCAACCATCTTACGGACAGTTGTTTGTTTCATGTAAAGCCTGATGATGAACGGGCACAGGTCGTTGCCGAGTTAGCCGAACGCGAACTCGATCTGGTGGCTGTCGTTGAGAAAGGTGAGCTGGTCGGTTGTCTGATGGAAAAAGAGATCGCTCATCTACAGGAAGATGATGTTACCGAAGATGTTCAGCTTCAGGGGGCAACGTTGCCGCTGGAAAAACCCTACCTGGAGATTAGCCCGTGGACATTGTGGAAAAAACGTTCTGTCTGGCTCCTGCTACTTTTTGTCGCAGAGGCCTATACCAGCAGCGTTCTTCAACATTTTGAAGAGGCGCTGGAATCTGCTATTGCACTGGCCTTTTTTATTCCACTATTAATTGGTACTGGCGGCAACAGCGGTACGCAGATCACCTCAACGCTGGTACGTTCAATGGCGCTGGGAGAAGTGCGGCTGCGCGATATGGGTCGGGTGATCCGCAAAGAAGTTTCAACTTCGCTGCTGATTGCCCTGACGCTGGGTCTGGCAGGCTGCTTGCGCGCGTGGATGATGGGTATCGGAGTGGAAATCACGCTAATCGTTAGCCTGACGCTGGTTTGCATTACGTTGTGGAGCGCCGTGGTGTCATCAGTGATCCCCATGGTGCTCAAGCGTATCGGCATTGATCCCGCCGTGGTTTCCGCCCCGTTTATCGCCACGCTTATCGACGGTACCGGGTTGATTATCTACTTTAAAATCGCCCAGTATTTTCTTGGTCTGAACTAATGATAACGCCCGGCAGCCCAGGTTGTCGGGCACCACGGTCAGGCAGGTGTCAAATCCTGCGCGCATGCCCAGGCGCTCGACCACGCCCACTGGAAGTTATAGCCACCCAGCCAGCCGGTGACGTCCATCACTTCGCCGATAAAGTAGAGTCCCGGCACTTTGCGCGCTTCCATCGTGCGCGATGACAGCTCGTTGGTATCGACGCCGCCCAACGTGACTTCAGCGGTACGATACCCTTCCGTACCGTTCGGCTGCACCCGCCACTCGGTCAGCGTCTCAACCAGCGTTTGCTGATCGCGCACATTAAGCTGCTTCAGCGAGACATCCGGGATTTGCCCTAACTGCTGTAAACATTCCACCAGACGCTTTGGCAACTGCATTGCCAGGGTGTTCTTTAAGCTTTGATTAGGGTGTGCGCTACGTTGGTCATCGAGGAAGCTCGCGAGGTCAACATCCGGCAACAAATTAATGCTGACAAATTCACCTGGCTGCCAAAAACTGGAAATCTGCAGCACGGCCGGACCAGAAAGCCCGCGGTGCGTAAAGAGCAGGTTTTCACGAAATACGGTGCCGTCCTCGGCGGTGATAACGGAAGAAACGGATACGCCAGAGAGCACCTGAAGCTGCTCCAGTAGCGGCTTATGTAAGGTGAAAGGCACCAGCCCTGCGCGCGTAGGCAAAACGTTCAGGCCGAACTGTTCCGCAATTTTATAACCAAACGGCGTCGCGCCAAGACCCGGCATAGAGAGACCACCGGAGGCAATAACCAGCTTTTTCGTGCCGACACTCATCCCATTCAATTCCAGGATAAAATCGTCACCATCTCGCTCAACGCTCAGGATTTCGCTACGTAACCGCATAGTTACGTTACCTTTTTCACACTCATCCACCAGCATATCGACAATTTGCTGGGCGGAATCATCGCAGAAAAGCTGGCCTAGCGTTTTTTCATGCCAGGCAATACCGTGCTTACCCACCAGATCGATAAAATCCCACTGTGTATAACGCGCCAGCGCCGATTTGCAAAAATGCGGGTTTTGGCTCAAATACGCAGCCGGCTCGACATAAAGGTTGGTAAAGTTGCAGCGGCCCCCGCCAGACATGAGAATCTTGCGCCCGGGCTTTTTACCATTATCAATTAGCAGTACGCGACTACCTGCCTGTCCTGCCTGCGCGGCACAAAACATACCCGCTGCGCCAGCGCCTATAATAACGGTATCAAACCTTTCCACGTTGCGATCCTCTCTAAAAAGCGGGAGTGAATTGTAAAGATTCCTCAGTGGTCGCACCAGCACCAAACTACCGATAAAGGGTATTTATCTGAAATATATAGGATAATTCTTTAGTGGTGTAAAACAAAGCAGGAGACAAATCAAAAAAACTCTATATTTCACTTTGCCCGCGCCGCCAAAGTCACTGATAATGCGCCGCGTTCATGTCCTCAAAATGGCGTAACGTCCTAT